>OGLG01001357.1_pt1 | contig 14424 bp, 10 predicted proteins | sample 1572621 | NCBI WGS metagenome assembly OGLG01 (sample SAMEA2581912, study PRJEB24529) | metagenome | biome: Human gut stool | place: China | collected 2011 | reverse complement strand
TAGAGCACAACACTTTTAATGTTGGGGTCCTGGGTTCGAATCCCAGCTGGATCACAAAAACAAGCAAAAAAATACTCCTAAAATTCAATGAATTTCGGGAGTATTTATTTTTAGGCAAAACCTCAAAAAACAGCGGATGCGCAGGAAAAAGCACCGACAGCGTGATCGAAGTTGTACCCTCCCAACCGATAACGCCCGACGGACAGGATAACGCCCCCGCCGCCGGCATATCTGTCGCCGATACTCCGCCCGGCAGTCCTTCACCGGACAGTATTCCCATGCAGGATACACCCTCTGCCGAGCCTTATGTCCACCGGATGCCCGACTTTCTCACCGACAGACAGCGTACTCCGCCCAAACTAAGCGGAATGCCCAAAAGCATCAGCATCAAAGAGGCAATGAGAGTACTCGGCGGCAAGCTCGTCATCGGAGGCGTCCCCAAGTCCGGCAACAAGGACGATCCCGATTCTGATCAGCCCGAAAAGCCCAAACCCAAGCTGAAGTTATAGCCTCTGTAACCGCAGCCATAAAACAGCCCCACCCTGCCAGCTTCCACGAAGCAGCAGAGTGGGGTTTAAGTTTTTGTATAGCTAAAATTTAGAGCTAATGTCAAAGTCCTAATAAATTCAAGAATATAATATAATTAAGACATTCAATAGCACAAAATCATAGATATCATTATTGCATTGTAAATGCAGTAATGGATTTAAACTCTTCATAAATCTTTCTTGCCTTCAAGTTTAAGATTTGCTTTCTTCTCTACAAAATATTTAGCACCGTTATTATCTATTATAATCGGAGCTTCTTTAATTAATCGAACTATCATATTTCTCACAAGAGCTGTGAAATGACATTATATCAAATAATATACTTCGAAAAAAATATTTTCATTTTTTACAACAATTGACTTCGTTCCAAAATTTATATAATTCAGCTTTTGTATCTTCTTCAGCTTTAAATATCTCTGCTAAATCGTATTTTTTTAATACCCATGCCTTAGTTGATGCTTGTAGTGTATTTTTATTACTCTTCTCTTCTATTATATCATACTTTATCAATAGTGGAATGATTTCATTTATTATAAGATCAAAATTTTTGGAATTATAAATAGGATCTTCTTTTATATTTGACTCATATTGATAAGTTGATTTTATATATTTATTTAAAAAACGTTTTACACATTTTCTAAATTCTGAATTATGAACTACAACTTCATTAACTACAGTTGTTTTATCTTCTTCATATATTATTTGCTTATTCTTTAATTGCTGAATAATATTATATGGAGAATATTCGGAAAAATACTCTTCGTCTTCAGTTATAGAAGTTACCATATTAATGGTACAGTTAGGTTTTATTCTGACATCCGTAAACATATTTTCGGAATTTTCGTAAAAACGAATATCAGTAAAAGAACACGAATCAAATGTGACATTTTTTAATATCGTCTTGCGAAAACTTATATTAATGAACATACAATTTTTAAATGTAATATTACATAAAAATTTATTTTCAAAAATTAAGCTAGAGAATGTGATTTTTTCTCCGATTTCTAATAAGCCTTCTGGTTCGTAATCGTCTAGAATATATGGAAGCAATGTTCCAATATTAGGTTGCAAATAGGTTGGTTTCCATTCCTTCTTTTTTACAGAAATTAATCCCTTTACAATAGGCAACACGCTTTCTTTATTTATTCGTTTAGATAAATATTGTGCTACAGAGTCTGGAAGTTGTGCTAAATACAGGAAATTACTTGCTTTTGAAAAATTATTATCGGCTACCGCATCATGCAAAATTTGTTCAAATGATCTTGCTACAAAGAAGTGCTTAAATTCTTCATGGTCAAATTTTCTGTACCAATCTTTATTTTCAACAGGAACTAATAGAGCATAAGACTCTATCATCCTAATAATTAAAGGCTGTATTCTAGACTCTATTTTCCAATCTTCAAACAAAATCGTCAATATAAATTGCATGGATTCGATTGAAATAATATCTTTTTGGTTACTCCACATTTCATAAGCTATTTCAGATAATAGCCTTATATGCTGATTAAATGTAAGATATGGTCTTCCTGTTTCTTTATCAGTATCTTTCCATTTTATAACTTCTCTTCTAACAAATGCCTCTATAACATCATTAATACCTGTTAATGAATTTCCACCTCGAGCAACAAATTCAGAAGGCGTTTTTTCATCTTCAAATGAGTAATTAACTACTTTTGTAAACAGATAGGGTCTTTCTAAAAGGGGATGATTTTCCGATTTTAATATATCCACCAAACTGTTAAATTCTTGCGTGCTATTATATGCATATTTTGTTAAATATTCCTAGCATTGAATTCTTAACAAAATTTTTTTTTATTTCTTATAAAATTTACAATCAAGAGCAACACTTTTCTTTAAGATCCCTGTTCTTTTCAAATAGTCTTGAGTATTGAAAAAGGTTCGTCTAGAAGCTGCAATAAGAGTTCCAGTACCATTCATCTTAGTTACAAGGTCTTTTAAAGAGCCTAGTGCTGTTTCTCCACCAACCTCCGCTGCTAATTCATCAAAACCATCAATTCCTAAAATGATAAGATTCCTTCTCATTAATGTAATGATAGAAGAGTAATAAAGTCCAGAAAATCTCAACTCTCCTAATTCGTACATTATTGCTTCATTTAACCGAACTAAATCTCTTCCATGTAAATTTATATGCCAAAATAAAAAATTAGACTTTCCTTCTACATATTTTTGGGCTTGCTCATATTGAAATTCTCTAAGTAATGCCGTTTTTCCATGCCCTGCATCTGCTGTTACAAAACTAATTTTAGTTCCAGCAAAGAGTCTATCTGTACATTCTTTTGTTAGAATTTCCAAAGCTTTTCCTTCACTTTTTTTATTTGTTGTTATAAGTGTAGCTATAGGATCAACATACTCTTTTTCCTTGCTTTTTCTTTGCAATATCTTATTTGCCAAAATATCCAACCTGGCTAATTCTTTTGCTAAAAATTTTTTATACGGTAATCGATTATTATTGTATTCTACCCAAATTGCGTCATCTTCATTTTGCGAGAGCTTAAATTCCATCATTTGACCTTGTCGTTCAAAGGCCACACTACCGTCTCGTTCAAAGATAACATCATTTTCATCATCTGCAAATGATGATATTTCTTTTATTATTAATTCGAAAGTCTTCATGATAGTTGAAAAATTTTAATATTAAAATTTTCTAATATAGAACTATAACTTACTATGTTTTGTACATTTTTTATTCCTACAAATATAGGAAGCTCTTCCTTTTTTTTATGGCATAATGCTAATGCAGGGAAATGATCCATATCATCAGAAATTAGATATAAACAATTTGTTGAACTTTCCTCACAATATGAAAGCAAGTCACAAGCAATCATTGTGTCAACCATTTTCTGTTCTCTTTGAAAAAATATATCAGAATGTTTTGTCATACAGCCTTCATTTAGGCAAATTTTATCTTTATTTCTTGTGAATTTTGATAAAATATGAACAGGACATATGTTTTTCCGAGAATCGCATTTATCGCCCTTTGCTGTATGATTTATCCGTAAACGTGGTATTCCTTTTTTTTCTCTATAAGTATTATGCCATATATAATCTATGCCATACAAATTATATACAATTTGGATATCTCCAAAAATTCTTTTATTCTGATTTATAATATAAGGGAATATATCAATATCAGAAATTTTCTGAAATACTACCGAAGCTCGATTTGTTAAATCATCATCTTGATACCATCCTCCATATAATCGAAAGTTTATTTGCATCACATCATTATGTATACTAATATAGTCTATTATTTTAAGAAACAAAGACTCAATTTGCTCTTTGCTATATTCATTTATATCTTTTTGAAAATAGTTATCAAAATCTACTATAACAACAGCATTATTCATTACAAACAATTTATCTATATTACTCAATAAGACTTTTTACATTATCCACATAAATAACTACTATCTTGGCCCTATAAACCTATCTCCATTAAAATGAATCATATGGTCTGGATTCTCCGCTATCCAAACTTCGGTTTCCCATGCAATATCAGCCACATGTTTCTTGAACTCTGATCTATCAGGAAAAGCAGTAACATATACTTTCCCCGCTTTGCATTCTTTCATGAAATCTTCCAGTTCGATTACACGCTTGGGAGATACCGGTCCATGCGAAGTAACCACTTCAATTAAGAATAGCCATTCTTTATTACTGTCGTAAATAACAATATCTGGTAGTTTGCTGTGTTCTGTAATTGGGATACCTATTTCTTTTAAAAGTTCCTTGTTACAATAAAGGTCTTTATTGGCAGTATCACCAATATAAAGGACTTTTGCGCCAGCTGCAAAACGGGGTGCAAACTCGTTAATGACCGCTGCTTGTACTTCATTATGCTTGCCCGGAGACAGTTTAAATTCCTTACCTTCAATAGTAACCGGTATCATTTCCATCTCACGGCTTTTCTCATACTCTTCAATCAATCGCCCTACCGCATCATTAAAGTTTTGGGCTTTTATTTCCCATTCTTGGGTATTGTATGATTTTATTGTTTCATAGGCTTCTTTTGTCAATTTGTAATGGGCGTTTGGACTGTTCACCGGTAAAGCAGGATTATCTGGGTTATAATCTACGATACGTGCCTGCAAGAACTGATGAAGTACCTGCCGTCTGAAAGTTTCCCGTGTATTGGGGGCATACGGCTGCTCTTTTTTATAGTTCTCATTGACAAATGCCATAATATCCTTGCTTATTTTTAAGCTATTGCGAGTGGCATCCGTCCAGTTGTCTTGCTCCTTTAATCCGCATAATGCAAGTAAAGTCAGAGCAGATATTTCATTCTGTTGTGCCGTAGGCAAGCCTAACACCAACAATATATTTTGTGCATCACTTATTTTGCTCATATTACATAAAATATTTGTTTACAATCTGATTTACGTTCGCCATAGAATAATCATTCATGGCAATCAAGTCTTTTCCGATACGCTCAATAACTTCAAGGGGAGGCATGGGCATCTCCCTTAGTTCCGTAGCACTGACATTTACATTTCCATTGAATGTCCTGAAATAATTATCGAACAAGTCACTAGTCAATAAAGCGGCTATCCCCATTACTTCCATACGGTTCAAATGTCCTTTAGGACGATAAATATAGTTCAGTTTGTTTTCGATTCCTACATATGCGCAAGAAGTCATGTTTCCAAAATAAGGTGCGGCAATTAACCGGCTATTATCATCTTTGGAGCTGAAACGTCGTAACAGAACATAATTCTTGTTAGGTAACAAAGTGGATATAGACATTTCATTTATACGGATGAATTGAGGTTTTCCTTCCTTTATAACAGGATGATCAGCCAACATCTTTACTACGTTATGCAACCAATATAGGGCTGTGGTTCCCTCCTCTGAAGTTTCACATAATTGTTCCTTTGAACGAAAAGCCACAACTGGACCGGTGGAAATTTGAATATGATATTTATTCAAGTTGCCATCCCATGATTTGAACAACTTAATGATTTTCTCGTCTTCAAGGCTGACCGGCAAATGCAATATCAATTCTTTTGAAGTAAGGTCAATGATTTCTTTCCGCTGTACTTCTTTGATTGTAGGGGTAGCCAAGTCAGAAAGTCCCTCACTATAGGATAAAACGACATTATAATCTATTTCCTTTTTAGGGGAACATTTCATTATAATTGTTTCCTGAAGCACATTATCTTTGGAAAACGTATCTTTCCGGGTATTGAAAAGGTGGACAAAATCTATCTGTACATGCTTAAACAGAAAACTACGGAACAAACGGAAATACCTTCCCGAAGTAAAACTTCTTGGGGTTATATAAATCATCTGACCTTGTTCTGCAAGCAATAAAGCTGATATAGCCATAAATATAGAATATATATTGGGCTGTCCATCTATAATACATTGAGCCGCTTTCACCCGTTTGTCCTCTTTGGAAAGTTTGAAATAGGGAGGATTGGATATGATCAAATCATATTTCTGCAAACTCTCAGCCCTGCCATAAATCGTATCAGAATATAATACTGAATAATTGGACAAAATAAAGTCCTCACCATATGAACGACAATCAATCCGGACATTATGGCGCATCCCCCATATTGTTATATATTCCAAAACTTTTTGTAATCCCGGTATAAGGTTTTCATCAGTTTCGTATGTAACCAACTCTATCCGTTTTACTTTTGACTGCAAAACTAAATTCTCAATCACGGCACATGATAATATGGCGGTTCCACATCCCGGATCCAATACAGAGATAGAATCCTTATTCACACTTATTTGTTTACCCATAAAATAAGCGATAGATACAGGTGTGAAAAACTGACCGTTACTTTTCTTAAAAGCAGCAGTGACAGTATCAGTATATAACCTGCCTATTCTATCTGCGTAGTTAGTAGGCAGCTCGTTCTCATAAGGATTTATTTCAGACCAATTTATATTCATAATTGCAAAATTAGGAAAAACCTTTGGATTTTTCTTATGAATGTATTTTTCTTTTTTGTAGAATCATGATAGATACTATAGGTATTGAGGAAATTAACTTTTTATATTCCAGTTTTTACGCCACTAAACTGGAATGTTTTTAGGTACATACATAAAAAATGATACCCCTCCGGACCGCCGTCCTTTGGGATATCACCATTCGAAAAGAAACTTCATCCTGTTTCACAACTGTATGAAGCCATTACTATGACAAACATCAATACGCAGTTGGGGATTTCCTGCCTCACGGCAGTAGTTTCATCGATACAAAGCAAAAACATAGACTTATTCCTCCGGCAGCGGATAGCTCTCGGACAGCTTATCCTCACGTGCCTGCCGCTTTATCTCGTTCTCGTCGAAGTTATTACGAATGAATTCGTGTAAGTCTGATTCCTTGTAATATGTCTTGTGATATATCGAATAGAACTTCAACACCCCGTTATTCCGGTATCGCTGCAACGTGCGTTTGCTGATGCGCAGCAACAGGCATACTTCCTGATTATCGTACAGGCGTTCTCCGTTCAGGTAGTTCAGATGCTTTTCCCTCGTCTCCGCCTTGTCCAGCTTCCGGGAGATGCGGTACAGTTCACCCATGATACGTTCCATCCATGCTTCAAATTCCGTTTTATCTACTAACATACGCTTTCCTCCTTAAAAGTTCCCGATAACATAATAGCTCTGGTTATCGGATGATTTCAGAATGATTTCTTTCTCACGCATGAACTTGATGTAGCTTTTCGCTGTACGCTCCTTCACCTCCAGTATCGACTGGATTTCTTCCGCAAGCTCCACGTAGGTAACAAAACGCTTTCGGCTGAACACCTCTTTGGCTACCGCTACAAGCTCATCCTCTTTGCGCTTGTCTTTTTCCTCGTTCGGTTTTTCACCCAGATAAACATGCATGGCCTTTTCCTTGTCCCACGAGAACTGCATGATAGGTACGTCCAATGGACTTCCATCCCTTACTTTCAGAGCCTTCACCACCGATACGGCCGGATCGCTGTCCTTCTCTATGGAAAGAATCGCCGCAGCCTTCCGCTGCAACTCGCTTCCCAGATGTCCACTCAGTTTCAATCCATTGGGGATGAAATGCAATACCGTAACGATACACGTCTTATAGATACCGGCCAGTCGATACAGTTCTTCCACGACGGCTATGCTCTCCGCTTCATCGTTGGCACATTTTATCAAATCCGCAATCCCGTCTATCACCACCAGATGGACACCGCCATATTGATAATGGTATTTGTCCAAGCTCTGGATAATGGAAAGCAGACGTTCTTTCCGGCTCATCCCCGTAAGACAATATGCCTTGAACCATTCCGGCATCGCCTCACGTCCGCAACGCCGCAACAGGTTGCTGATATTTTTATATAGCTGTACCTCACTTTGTTCCGTGTCATAGAACAGTACCGCCTTGTTCTTGCTGTTTTCGTGGAGCGTAACGCCCAGCGCATCCACATCCGTCCCGAAGGGGCGGATAGCACCGGCAATCAACGCCGCCACATAGTTACTTTTCCCCGTGCCTTCTCCGCCAGTGACACAAAGCAGGTTGCCTTGAGTTCCGAGAGGCACGTCATTCACCGACACGATCATTTGTGCGATGGGAGGAGGGTTGTTGAAATCCACCTCGCAGGATTTTAATGCCGACATGGTTTCACTGTATAAAGTTTCCAGATAGTCCAGAAAAAGTTTGATCAAGTCCTCACGGCTGTTCCCCAGCATAAAATAGTCCGATACATCCTTCTCCATCTTTGTACCGGCAAGCGGGAGCAACAATCGTTTAACCCCGTATTCCTTCAGTTCCTCTTCACGCTTCGCCGAGCTTTTCAGTCCGGTACTATCCACATCATAGAGGAGGATGATATGTTTGAACCGGAACGAGAGCCGGTGTATGACAGTCACAGGGATAAAGGCCGTTTCCGAGTTGAAACAGATGGCGTGGAATCCGTGCGCCGCCAGCGTCAGCACGTCCTTCTCGCCGCCCGTCAGGAATAACGTATCGCCCTTAGGTGGCAGTTGTTCCAGCCCAAAACAGTAGTTATCCCCTGTATGTCCGCCATACACGAACCGGATTTCCGATTTCGGGCGGTACACCTTCACACCCCATTTCCCCGCATACCCGAACATCGGTTCTATGGGTGTGGATGTGAAACCAAACGCTTTCCCTTCCCCCGTTTCGCTCCGGTACTCCTTTAACGACTGTACCCCGTAACGGTTCAGCACCTCTTCCGTGATCCCGTACCCGCCCCAGTATTCCCGTTCCTTTTCCGTGAACCCTTGTTGCGCCGTCCGGTAAGGTCTTGGCTTCCGTTCCGGTTCTGCCCCCTGTCTTTCATCCCCGATTGGCTGCGTTTTTTCGCTTTCCCCCGCCATTGGAGCAATACGTATCGCTGCCCGTCTTTCGCGTACCGCTTCGGGCGGCATGCCCTTACTGGCACCCAGGCACAGTTCCCGATCTATCGTTTCCAGCACTTCCACGAAGTCGGCGGCGTTCCTGCAATCCAGTCCTTTAATCCTCGCTACGAGGAAGAAACAGTCGCCCGAAAAATCCCCGTTTCCGAAGTCCTTCATCTTGTACGTCCCGCTTCGGCGGTCATAATACACGTTGCACGAAGCTTTGCTGTCTTCATACAGCGGGTTCAGGAAATTCCCCCCCCCCCGCCATTTCACGGGCAGGTAGTGGCGGAACACGTCCAACCCGTTACTCGTTCGTGCCAGTATTTCCTCTTTTCTTACCATACAGCTTATTTTTACGTTCATGTAAAGGGTGTGCTTCTACCATCCGGTCAATCAGCGTGGCGGGTGTTTCCCGCATCCACCGTTCCCGGAACTGCTCCACGTCCGTGCGGCGGTAGCGTATCTTTTTTCCGCAGATGGAGAACGGGAGAATCTGGTTCGTGCGGTAGCGTTGCAATGTGCGCGGGCTGATTTCGAGGTATTCGCATACTTCCCCGTTCTGCATCCACTTGTCCGCTTTCCGGTGATTATTCTCTTCCTCCCCCTGCTGCTCCAGTTCCCTTTGCCGGGACGCTTGCACGTATGCCACTATCCTGTCTATCTTTTCCACGAGGGCGGCAAACGCTTTACTTTCAATCGTTATCACTTCCATAAATCATTGATTTTTTTTAATTTCTGGTTGCAAATGTCCGGCTATTCGTCCGCTTTTCTTGTCAGCTTCATGTCAGGCTGGCAAAGATTTTCCGGGTACGAAAAAGCCGTCCAAAGGTCATTTTCTAACCTTTGGACGGCTTTTATCGCTCGTATCCTTTGCTTCCCGATAATCTGTCAGCTTGCTACCGCCCTGATAAATCCGACGCTGTCTTACAGCGGTTTATCATCCGCTTCGTCCATCCGTTTTTGAATTTTCTCTTTTAAATAATCCAGATAAACCGTCCGGCTGTTTTTCCGTTCCCTCATATTGATAAACAGGCGGTACACATCACCCAAATTTACATGGAATACAATTTCAAACAGGTTCGCCAGTTCGATAATGTCTATTTGCCCGTTGTCGATGCTTCCGGCGGCATGGATGGCGTAAATCAGTTCCACCGCCGCCGTTTTCTTATCCGTCCAGCGATGTTCCGTCACCAGAGACGAAATTTGCATCTCTCCGGCTTCTCGTGTGAGTGCACTCCTTCGGGCGGTCAGGTAAGCGTACAGCATTTCCATCGCCATGATACGGGCGACAATCCGGTCATAGCCCGTCGAAAATTCCGGTTCTCCGTCCAGGATGAACAGTTCCACCTCCGGGCTTATCTCACGCTTCTCACGCAGGAAATAATAAGGGTCGCGATAGGTTGCTCCGCTACGGTAGTATTGGTAGAAACTGACGTAGCGGTCAAAGAAGAGTTTTAGTTCTTCCTGTTGTCTCCGGTAATAATCATCTGCTAGTTCCCCACAGGGAGGGCGGTTGCTCTCGATTTGCAGCACCTTATAGAAGTACATCAGCCGTCCGAGCAGGGCGGGCTTCTTATTCTTGAAGAAGTCGATTTCTTCCGCTTCTTCGTTGAAAGGAACGGATTGTACGAACGCTTTCAGTCCGGTCAGTTTCTCTTTCAGGAAAAGGATTGTGGTTTTACACTCGTCAATGATATGCGTTCCGTTCAGGTCAATCGTGGAAATGTGGTTATCCACTTCCCGCATCATATTTACGTAATAGTCTTGCATCCGAATAATTTTAATTGATTTCGGGTGCAAAGTTACAACGACTTATTTATAACCGTTTTACAGGAGATTGCCAAATAATTGCGGAAAGTGAGCAGTTTATTCGTTCAAAGGCTCTTCCGACAGCGTTTTCCGTAAATTGCTGGGAGTGTCGCCTAAAAATTGCTTGCAGAAGTTACTGAAATGTCCCGCGGAGGAGAAATGAAATTCCTCGATAATGTCAGCAAAAGGGATGTAAGGCAGCGAAAGCCGGTGCCGTATGTGTTCCGCACGTTTCATTGTCAGCCATTTATAAGGTGATATGCCGAACTCCTTTTTGAAGATGCGCCGGAATGTATATATGCCGTAGCCGCACATCTTCGCCAGACAGTCGGTGTATTCCGCCTTGCGGTAGTGGGCGAGTACGAGGCTTTTGAACGGCACGCCTTCGTCGGTCATCGGATGGAAGAACAGCCGCAACTCTTCGGGCGTGTAGTATTTGGTAAAGAGCCAGATCAGTTCCTTATGTTTCAATCCCCACAGGGCGGGTTCGTGCTTTTCGTCGTTGAGATAACCGCCCACGCCGTCCATGATATGCGCCAGTTGCCCGCAGGCGGTCAGTTTGCTGTAAAAGTAAGACTTTCCCGGTTGGGGTTTCACGGGTTTATGGGTATAGAGGAACGAGAGGATGCAGTTCTCCGTATGGCAGACGGTATTGTTGAAATAATGAACGATTATCACGGCATCGCTCAACGCCACGCCGTGATAATCGCTTCCACGGGGGACGAACAGGATTTCACCGGTACAGAGGAACTCTTCTTTGAACAGGTTGCTCGACACGCGAATATGCCCCCGCTGACAAAAGATAAGTACATGCTGCTCCAGCCCGTAGCTGTTTCTTTCGTCCCCCTTCTCATAGAAGCTGAACCGGAAGAAGCATCCCGATGGGTTTTCGGGGCAGATCGAACCTTTTTGCTGTTGCAGAGTGCTCATTACTGTTTTTTATCGTGCTGCCGGTCAATAACTATTATCCGTATCAAACTGCTTCTCGTCGGCAACGAGCGAGGTCGGAGCGGCGATTGCTCACCACCGGAATCCGGTTGATACAAATCCTCATACTATTAATAATGTTTTGCCGGGCCGGGCTCTTCTGTCCCTGCCCGGCTTAGGAGGTTTGTTGTCTATAACGCTTCTTTAGATAAAATAGTTGCTGATGTAAATACTATTCATTAAAATTCAATAATGATGTCATCTCCCCATTCTGTATCCACGTGTATGCCTCCACCCGTTTTACCTGCCATAAGGAAATTTCTTTAATCTGGTATTTTAATTTTCTATTAAAGTATCAACTGATTTTCTTTCGATTATAATATTCGAATATAGTGACGGTCTTACCGTTTTGGGTGGCCGATTCTATCTCGGATTGACTCATACCCGCTTCTAGTTGAGCATCGTTTATATAAATATCGATATTAAGTAATGAGGCTTGCATATATACATTGTTCCACTCTGTTTGTGCATTTTCCAGATCTTCACATACAGTTTGAAAATTATCATTATCAGTATTGTTCAGACTGGCTTTTATAGCTTCTAAAGCGTCTTTTGTGTCTTGTTCTAATAAAAGCCATTCATTTAATACGGCTTGGGCATGGGATTCTAAAAGGCTAACATTATTGCTCATTTCTTCAAATTGAATGGCAAGATTATCTAAGACCACAATAGAGCTTTCAAGATCATTCACGTCGCCTTGTGCTGCTTCTATTTTCTTTTTGTCATTGTATATTTCTATTGAATCCAGGACAATGAACGTTGATGCGACAAATATAGCTGGTCCAAGAACTAACCATGATACTAACCCAAAAGGCCATGCTGCAATTGTAGCAACCGACCCCAATATAACAGCAATCCCATCAGTTATTGCAAGACCGGCAATTTCAAGAGATAGCTTTTTTATATCATCATTGAGCTGTTGTATTTCCTTATTTAATTTATCAATTTTATTACGGTCAACTCCCACAGACTCTTTGGATAAATCTACTATATGTCTCAGTTCTTTTGCTATTTCAGGAATTCGGTTTTTGAAAACTGTAATCGAATCTACAGTTGTTTCAAGCATTATTGAAATCATTTCAAATTGACCTTGAAGCAATTCTAAATCACTTATCAGAATATCCCGAACAAAATTAGCTTTCGGATCCACTACTAAATGATTTGCATTTTTTATAGCATCTTCGAAAATAGCATTGATATTTTTCTGCCTATTTACTATAGTTTTGGGATTTGACAATAACGGTGTTAGTACATTATTTACCCAGAGTAAAGCATCAGTTTGTGCATAAGTAAGACATCTCGCAAAATCTCCGTAATTAGCTGGAGTTATTGGCATGTTTGGTAATTGAGAGTTAAGTACTGAAACCATCGATTCATTGATAGTTAATACATGATTTTTATATGCATCGTTCGCCTTTACTAAAGAAAGTGAACGTTTGTTCATTGCTTGAAAAAGTTTCATATATATATGTTTTTGATTATTATTAAATCATTTTGTCTTCTCTCACTGCCCGCTTTTCCTCCTTCCCGAAAGCCGAGTGTTATAAATTAAATATTGCCGGGCTCTTCTACCCCTGCCCGGCTTAGGAGGTTTGTTGTCTATAACGACTTTTTAGTTAACTATTTTTTCATAATTCGGTATAATTATCCGAATTAGCTTTGTTTCCGTCTTCGGTTGTGTTCTGGTAATTATAATAAACAGACTTTCCGGTAAAATAAGTACCATATGTTTGTGCAACAGCCTGGTCGGTGATATTAGGCAGAAATACACTGAAATTGATTGTTGCATAAGGATTTCCTATAACATTGTTTAAAACCAATTGCTCCGATTGTTCGTCCGGATTTTCGTCGGCAGAAGAAATGACGGGCAAACTACCTTCAAATACAAGAGTCTTTAAGGCTACACAATACAAAGCCGTATAACCGATAGTTGTTACCTTGGCAGGAATGGTGATTTCCTTCAGTGCAGAGCATTCGCCAAATGTTTCTTTTCGGATTGCGGTAAGACCTTCCGGCAAGGTGATGCGTTCCAGCGTACGACATCCGTAAAAACAACCATCTCCTATGCTTGTCACGCTTTCAGGGATGGTAATGCTCGTGAGTGAAGTACACGAGAATGCAAAATCTTCTATGCTTGTCACGCTTTCAGGGATGGTAATACTCGTGAGCGAACCACAATTTTCGAACGCACTATTTCCTATCGTTGTTACTTTATACCCGTCAATTTCTTCCGGTATTTCTAACTCGCCTTTTGCCGATGTATCACAGTCCGTAATACTGCAGCTGGTTCCGTCATCATTGACAGTATAACTCAAGACGCCATACGTTCCGGTTATCGCTTCTTGATCGTCCTCTGTCTGTACCTCCTGCGTCACCGCCGTTTCCGGCGTTGCACTTTGTGGTATGGCCTCCGCACTGGCTGGCAGCAATGTCATGGTTACCATGGCAAGTGCCAACACCCAAGATACCCATCGTTTCATACATCATCCTCTTTTCTTTTTTTACTTTTGAAATAGACTAAGGTTATTCCAGGCAAAGTGTTAAAATATGATAATCATTTTATTATCGTTATTTTTGTAATTTTATTCTACCGATATTTGTGACTACTGTCAATATATTATTCATATTTTTTTCACATTACTAAATATGGCACTGCCCAAAATAAAGCGACCGTTTGAACCCAAAAGCTCAAACGGCCGTTTTTCTATTTTGTTTA
>OGLG01001354.1_pt1 | contig 14493 bp, 14 predicted proteins | sample 1572621 | NCBI WGS metagenome assembly OGLG01 (sample SAMEA2581912, study PRJEB24529) | metagenome | biome: Human gut stool | place: China | collected 2011 | reverse complement strand
TATGACTGGCTGCCACGGTAGCGGTGGGTTGTGTGAGCAATTCCTCGACGAGGGGAGAATAAGGTTTTCGTCATCATCTGCATCATTGACCTGTGGCCGTACTTCCGCTTTGCCTACTTTTGTGATGGCGTTGTCACGTAGGTATTTTTTGAAGTGGGACACATATTTCTGTTGTTCGATGTAATTTGCCACATCTTCATCCGTCTGTTCAGCTATCACGCGGTTATAGGTTTTGATGGGCCGTACCTTGTCTATGTAGCGATCACCCTGGAACAGGTATATGTCCATAGGTTTCCCTTCCTCATCCGGCAGATAATAAGCCGTTACCTTGCTATTGTTCGGCTCCAACTCTTCCAACACCTCCGGGCCGCTTATCCACCAGTCCTCATGTGCCACGCGGACTGTCGAGTTGCGCCGTATGCTCGTCTCCACCTTTTCACCGATATAGCGGCTCAGAGTAAGGCTGTCGAATGGACGCAAGGTCGGGTTGATTTTTGCCACGAGCACCTCCCAGCGGGTCATACCGGGGTATTTCTTCTGGTTGGGGTGTGGGGAGTGGTTCCACTCCCGGTTGTCTGCTATATCATCGGCTACCAGTTCCTCGAATGTGTAATACTTCTTGTCCTCCCATGTGTGATTGCTGCTGTCGCTGATTTTCTTCTGATCCACACGGCGTGCCCCTTTATTGTACCAACGACCCACTCCTTCGTGGTTCTTATGGGCTATTGTAGTTTTGAACGATCCGTTCAGTGGCTCTGAATATTTCTCCTGCGAGTTTTGCGGGGCGCAGAAGTGTACAAACTTGAACACCTCGTCGGCTTTCAGAAATCCGTTCTTGTACTTGATCATCAAGTGCTGTTCCACTTCTATACCTGCCGGTATACCCCAGCCGTGCCGTGCGATAAGCCGGAACATATCGCGGAAACACTCCACTACCAATGCGTCGTCCTTTCCTCGTCCGTAGGCCATTCCGATACGGCACTGACTCACCACGTCGTAAGCGTAATAGGCATGCACATACTCGTTTCCCTTCATGCGGCGCGGTAAATCCACATCGTCCATCGTTATCTGGCTTAATGCCCATTCACCTCCATGACGGTGCATGTGCGGCATTTGCTCGTGCATGAACGTAGTATAACTGCGCAGGGAATGTTCTACCAGCAGCTTGTTGCTCGGCTTGTTTAAGATGTTGCGAATGGTGCTTTTACTAAGTTCCTTCGGGTTACCGTTCTTGTCGACAAAGTCATCTGGGTCGAATATCTCACCAGTCTCAAAATCCCATACCTCCAATTCGCCACATACGAACTGTATATACATCTCATGCACGTCGCTTCCGTAGGGCTGGTTAGGAAGCACCCTCAGACTCATCACGAGCCGTTCGTCTTTATACGTTGTCTTGCGTTTGTTCTGGTTACCGAACTTACCGCTGATAAGGCACTCGTAGCCGCATTGTTTGTACTCATTTACTTTCTTGCGGAAGCGGAGAGTACTGGCCGGAAGATCGTGTCCGAACTCCTCGCGTAACGTCTCGATAGTAGTGGCCATCATATCCCAGTTGTATTTCTCGCCCATCAGTCTGCGGTAGTCACGGCTGCGGTTATATAGGCGAATGCAGGTATTCAATACCGAGGCGTTCACTGCGTACTTTTGGGCAAGTTCGTCTGAAGCCTTGTCGCTGTGCTGACGGGAGGCCCAGTCCATGAAATAGGTGACGGCAGCCTGGTCAAGCTCGTAGTTCGACAAGATCCAGCAGCGAAGCAGGACGGCGTTGCCGTAGGGGTGTTTCTCTTTGACTTGATCCAAATATGGGGTAGGCAGACTTTCGACAACGACCATGGCACAATTACCCTTTCCTCCTCCGCGTCTGGCTATCTTCAGCTTGTTACGTCTGGCAAGCTGACGACAATAATCCCCTGTCAGAATGCCATCCGCCTCAAGCTCGCGTACAGATATGCAAAGTTTGTTGTCGCAATACTCCATCACCCGCCTCCTTTATTTCAATGCCAATGCCCAGTTTTGGATATTTTTAATATTGCTTACCACCACATTCTCATAGTGGCGCACCTTCTCGCCTTTGTGGAATACATCGCAGCCTCCGTTCTCGAAGGAGAACTCCAGTATCGTATTGTTCGGCAAATACTGGCGCATGTAACCGTCGGCATCGAACAGGCACTCTATTTCGGGTATCTCCACCATGACAATGCCCCCGCGTTCCATCGCCAGCTTGCGGATTTTCCTTGCAAGCTCAGTATCGCCGCGCTTGCTGTCGAAACGGATGGCGTTAAACACCGTGCGCTCCGTTACACCTAATGCCTTCATGATAAACATGCGGTCTTCCTTCGTAATGTGGATGTACTTCTTCATTTTATCTCACTTTTAATGGTTGGTATTCTTGTTTTTAGTACCTTTAAAGCCAAATTTTTAAAAATGAACATATATGGTACCATTAGTATTGCTTACAGTCGACATTGTTCCCCTCGACCAAACAATGGGCGAAGAAGAGCTTCGCGAACTATCTGTTCCCTGTCTAAATCACCTGAAGGAGTTAAAGGGTAGCTTTGACCGCAACGACAACATACAGCTCTGCATCCGTCAGTACGCACAAGAAGATGGACACTGCAAACTGACCGCTCGGCTGGTAATGACGATATCCGTTGGCGCTCAACGCGCACAGCATCTTTGTCGGGTACTTGATTCGTACAGGCAGCTATTCCAGTACGAACTACCCAATTGCATTGTAAACGCTCACTCTGAAATTCTGAAATTTCAGTAGCTGAAAATCTTTTGTTGCTCATATCTTTATGCTTTAACTGTTAATCGTCTTGTGGGGCATGGGGAATCGAACCCCAACGCAAAAACCATTGCCCCGTGTGTCTTTCCACACCGTCCGCCCGTCTCTTGACGCCTTCCGGGCTGTCACGCTCGTTTTTTTATTATCCGGCGACATTCTCGTCTTTACCGATAAAGTCAAGGAACATGATAAACTTGCCGCGTAAATCCCGGATCAATTCCAGTTCTAAAATATGGGCAAGCTGGGTAGTAGCACTGGTAGTATTTAATCGCAATTTTTCGCCAAGCAGGGTATTGGTAATGTTATTCACTTTATTTACCAAATATGACCGGATATCTTCAAGGCTTCCTGAGTTTACCACGGCTTTCAACTTGCGATACTCGGAAAGTTCAAGCTGTACTTTATACATATCTTCCGCATGATCCATAAAAAATGACTCATAATCCTCATTCATAATTCGCGTATAGTTGTCGGCCTCTTCCAATAGGCCATCGATACGGCTTTTTACCCGTTCTGCCACAAATTCCTGCTTTTTTCTCATCGTTTCTTGATTTTCCATCATCTCACTTGTTAATAATCGGTTTCGGTTCATATTCTTTAATCTCTGACACTCGTTAATTTCAAGCCAATTTTGTATATTTGAACGCCCGTTCTTCATTGAACGTGCTGCAAAGTTAAACAAGTTTTCTCGTCTATGCAAGAAAATAAACAAGAAAAATCGCCTATAAAGCAGAGGATCTTGCTTTTTTTGGCAAAAAAAGCGGTTACCCAATACGAATTCTATAAGAATACTGGGATAACAAGAGGTGTATTAGGTCAAAATAATGGTATAAGCGAGGAAAATATATCGAGATTTCTTGCCTATTATCCTGAGGTAAATATAGAATGGCTAATGACAGGTCGAGGAGAGATGCTCGCTGATGACCAAGCCGCACACACTAGACATAAATCAATCGATGCCAACAAACATCCTGTAGCCTCTCTTGCAACAGAACCAGGCAAAGGTATTCCTCTCATACCCATTGAGGCAATGGCTGGCGCACTCACCGGCGAACAATCCGTTCTTGAATATGAATGCGAGCGTTACGTCGTGCCTATGTTCAAGGGAGCTGATTTCTTGATTCCTGTAAAAGGATCAAGCATGTATCCCAAATATAGCTCCGGAGATATTGTGGCATGTCAGTGCGTGCCAATGTCGGACTTGTTTTTCCAATGGAATAAAGTATATGTCATTGATACCAATCAAGGGGCACTCATCAAGCGCATCAAACCTGGAAGCGATGAAAAGCATGTACTAATTGTTTCCGACAATGAGAAATATGATCCTTTCGAGTTACCAATATCCTCTATATACGCCGTTGCACTCGTTATTGGTGTTATTAGACTTGAATAATTTAGTTAATAATATGGAAGTTCTTATTTTCTTCATTGTTATCATCATAATATAGGTATGCTCAAAGGAGAAATAGGACGCTTGAAAGAACAAATACGGCAAATGAAAATCGAAAAAGGAAAAGTTGCATCGGATGCATCCATTTCCGAAATTGCAAATGTAGGATAGAAAACTATTTCAAAATAACATGAAGATAAATTGGAACATGAAAACATTTTTATTGCTGGTCATACCTGCATTGTTAATATCTTGTGACTATAAACAAAACAGTCAGCAAAAAGCCGAAGCCGTAGTTGTTAAATTCATCAATGACAATTTGGAAAACAACGACAGTTATGAAAGTATAATATTTGATAGCCTTGCCCAAGCAAAAATACCATACGAAATACTCCCGACTGGCCGTTATTATCTATCTAAAATGGAAGAACATACAATTGCAGCAAAAGAAAAATTAGAATGGGCTAAAAAGTGGGGAGAAGTAACGGATGTGAGCAAAGACTTAAAGCAAGTTGAAGTTCACACCAAATTAGTTAAAGCTTATGGTGATTCCATTACCATAGCAAAAGCACACTATAAGCAAGACACTACATTACTTGAGCTTCCACACAAATTTAGGTACTATGATGAAAGAAAAAAACGACATGTCATAGAGTATAATCGTTTTATACTTGACAAGGATTTAACTAAAATCATCGGTATCATAATAATGGATAACAAAGGAAAGCTCATTTATTATGGTCGGGCTCAATAATCCCGCACTCATACTCAAGCGTTCCTTAATCCTACTCCCGAAATCCCCGTTACATTCGTTCCCCTCCCTGTGGTGTCCTCTCCCATTACACCATAAGAGTTGTCGGTATTCCCGATTTTACAGGCTTCCCGGGGAGGTAAGGTGGCAAAAAAGGTGGTTTTAAGGGTGGGGGTATCGGTGCAAAAATCGGGGTCGAAATTAAAATTATGGTATTTATACCTCTCTCCTGTGCGTATCCTCAAAACCCACTTTTGTCACGCCAAATATAAAAAAGTGTCACGCCAAACTGTCACACCAAGTGTCACTCCTTTCCCAAAATCGACCATTTTAAGCACAAAAAAGGGAGGCACGACAACCTCCCATAAAAATACCAGCAAAATGCCGTTCATATTGCGTTCTAAACCCGTTGAAACATTATTCCTTAGAATGGCCGCCGGAGCCGCCCGAAATAAGCGTAGATTGCTTTATTATAGCCCGTTTCGTACATACCGTACCGTTCCCGGAAAGCCCTGCGTGAAGTAGATAATTCTTCGTTGCACCCACCTGTTCAGCCGTCAGCACCGTATATACCGCCGAAATGCTACTGAAATACCAGTCTTTCCGCTTCGTTCCGTCTATTCCGTGCGTCAAATGCACATGTATAACCTTTGCCATATTATTACCATTTTTGCCTGTAAATATACCATATAATTATTATATAGAATATATTTGATATTTAATTTATCAAAAACAAGACACAAAAAAAGCAGCACAAATCGCTGCCACTCCCTTACTTTACCCGACCTCAACTCCATGTAAACCTCATGTAAGCCGAAAGTATCTGTACCGCCAACCAAACGAGCCACAACAGCCCCTCCACGTAAACATCAATTAAACCCACGTAAACATTTCGTTTTGTACGCCTTAATGCCGTCGTCATACACAACCCTTTGACCTACAAACCTTTTCTCTTTTTTTCTATCTCCACCCATATACATTTCGTTCTGTGCCCAGTACATCAATGCCCCAAATCCTAAATTTTATTTGCAAGTTATCTCTGTTTAGGCCAACAAAAGTGTCACCATCAGAAATTTTTATTACTTTAACTTGAAACTTTTGAGCTAAGCACTCTGTTGTTGACAACAGACAACCTAATAAAAGAATCCAAATAAGAAATCTTTTCATATTCATTCTATTTTACATATAAACCCCATACTGAAGTATGAGGTTTATAATTAATACTTCATATAGTCTATGGGATGTATGATTTTATAAGTTGTATATTCCAGGCATAGTTGAGATTGGCACCAGAATCGTCTATTCCTCCAGATGTTATACCGACAGCCTCTCCTTTTGAATTTAGCAAAACACCTCCACTGCTTCCGTGATCAATTGGAGCACTAATCTGTAGAATCTTTCCGTTCTCCCTTATCTGTGATATTTCGCCAGATGAAAAAGTGTTATCCAATCCTCTTGGACTTCCGATAGTATATATTTTTTCTCCTACTTTTGGTGTATTATTTGCGATCTTAATGTAGTTTACTTTTCTGCTAACTCCAACCTTGAATATTATAAAGTCGTTGTCTTGACTCTTATGGTAAACTTCCGTTACCTTATATGAGCTTCCATCGGAAAGTATTATGTCTTCATAGCCAACAGCGGTACCTTGAAAAACATGGTAATTACTTACTGCAATACCGTTACTAGATATGAAGAAGCCAGAACCTTGGAACCCTTGATACCCAGTAGATGTATGAATCTTAAATACAGCAGATGATAGTTTTTCAAAGATCTCACTTGGAGACAAAACTCTACCATTTGTAGTATTACCGACATCTGAAGTTTTATTTGTCTGAGAAGTTCCTTTTTGTTGATGTGGTAGTGGTGGGCGACCATTATTAGAGAATGAACCTGGTCGAGAAGATGGACTAGAAACAGGATAGTTATTATTACCCTTAGGAGCTGCTGGTTTTTGAGCGCAACCTACAGATAACAGTAGTATGAGCAGTATATATAGTATTTGTTTCATATATTATTGGATTTGTCCTGGTTTGGGTAAAATATGAATCAAAAATCTTTGATTTGCTTTTTCTTCGAGTTCCCTCATTAGTCCTGTGCCGCTGAGCCTTCCATCTCCACTACCACTGATTAGTACTTCACAATTATCTCTATCAAAATGGATATTGTTATTATCCCAAAACTTTTTAAGATTTCTTGCTCGGCGATAACTTAAATCATAGTTATAATCCATTTTATCTATTCCATCTTTTGATGCCTGACCTTCAATCACGAGAAGATACTGAACCTCCGGCGTGTTTTCAGCGGCACTATGAATGAATCTTACTAACTCTTGACCAACAGACAATAATTTTTCTCGCTCAACTTTAGAAATGTTATATATTTGATCATCATCAATTTTAAAACGTACAACAAAATTCAGTTTGTGTTTTTTATTAATTGAGTCGTATACAAAATAGTTTTGGTCGAGATTTTTGGTAGCATCGTTAATTTCATTTATCTTATCAATATGGGCTTGTGTTGCATTGGCAAGATATCGCATACTATCCAACTCTTCACTATATTGTTTTTGACGAAGTACCATACGAGAGTTGAGGTTCAATAAACTGTCTCTTTCTGCTTTTAATTCTTTCACTTCAAGAGGTGTCGCATCAATTTGTTTTAACTCAACGATTGATATGATGAACAATACAACCATCAAGAAAAATAAACTAGTCATTAGATCTGCATAACTTGCCCAAAAGTGCGTTCGTTTATCTTTTCCCATTTATTAATCACCAATTTTTCCGGGTTTAGGAAGAATATGTATAAGGAATCGCTGGTTAAGTACTTCCTTTGATTCTCTCATAAGTCCTGTGCCACTTAAACGTCCATCACCACTACCACAAATTAGTACTTCACAATTTTTATCATTAAAATTCAACCCGTTATCTTCCCAAAATTTTTTAAGAGATAATGCTCTTTGATAGCTTAACTCGTAATTATAAGCATATCCATCTTTCGATGCTTGTCCTTCAATAATAAGGAGATACTGGATATGAGGGTTACTTTGTGTCGTTTTAATAATAAAATCTTGTAGGATCTTACCTGTCGTTCTTAAATCTTCTTTTGTACTTGATGGAAGACTATTCATATCTGCACTTCCACTTCTAAAATTCACAGTTACTGCAAGTTTGTGCTTTTTGAATTCAGGGAAGTATTGGAAGTATTGCGAATGCTGTGTATCGAGTTCTCGAGTTGCATTGTTTATCTCATCCGCTTTGTCAATTTTCGCTTGCAGCTCAGCGGTCTGCTCAATCGCATCAATACGAGCATTATTCAATGCTATGATAACAACTATAAATAGTGTTAGCATAACAAAGAATAGACTTGTCATAAGGTCTGCGTAACTAGCCCAAAAGAATGATTTGCTTTCCTTTGCCATATCTATTGCTCCTGTGTTGCACTTTGAGTCGACTCTAAGGAATCTACATTAACAGTTTGGTCATTACTGATATTTGGCTCTACCTGCGTAGATGTTGGAACTATAGTTTGTTGAGGCTCATTAGAAACGCCAACAACCTCAATCCTTGGTTCTGCAATAAAAGAGTTATATACATATAAGCCAAACGCCATAAAAGCAAGCAAAGTTATAGTTGCAACCATATAAGTTATGCTCTTAGGGAATACTGGAGCGGACACATGTTGCACTGCACTTTCGATGGGGAAACCTTCTCTTCTTCCACCATTATTCTGGTTTTTAAGGCTACTAACCAATCTCTCAAGTATTGCTGTCTGACCCTTCGTTGACTCAACGAGCTGTCCCATAACTGCCTTTATATCGGCAAGATTACGAATCTCTTTCATCAACTCAGTAGTTTCAGCATTTCTAGCAGCAAACTCTTCTCTTTGCTCTTGAAGCATTCTTGCAAACTCTTCCTTTTGCTCTGAATAATGCTTGAGCAGTGCATCGAACTCTGAAACAGAGTTGTTACGCAATTGAGTTACGCTTTCTCTTGTACTTTCAGCAAGTTTCTCAAATGTCTTACGCAACGTGTCGTCTACTTTTGCAACAACCTCGTTGATATACTGTTCGCGAGCGGCAACCTGATTGATCTCTCTTTCAAAGAATGCACCCATGTTCTCAATGGCGGCTGTTCGATTAAGATGCTCATTAATGTTGCTATTCAATTCATTTACGGAATGCAAATATCCTGAGACGCTGTGCAAATACTTATTAAACACAGCTATTTCACCAGTACATTCTTTAAGTTCTTTGAGAACTGTAACATTTGCCTGTGCTACGCGTTTAATGTCAATATCCTTGATTAGAGTAATCAACTCTATTTGTTCCCTAGACGACTCTTCAACTTTAGACAAGGCACCATCCAAACCCTCAATATTTGATTGGAAAGTTTGATTGAAGGTCATAAGATTTTGCTGTAATAGATACAAAGCATTTACTGCATTTCCAGACAGAACAGGTAACAACTCTGTCTGTAACCACGAGTAGAATCTGTTCTTATCAGCTTCTACCTTGGATGTAGCACTTTTAGCCGACCAAGAAATTAGAGTTGTACAGCAAATACCCACTAAACTTGCGGCCATAGCAATTGCGACACAAGTCATCAATGAGGTGATATTATCCATAAGTGATTCGCTAGACAAACCTCCACTTACAGCAATAAAACCAATACCGACAATGATACCGACCATTGTGCCCATCAAACCGAGGTATAGCGGTATAGGCTGTTGAATATTGATTTCCTCTTCTTCGGCATCGCAATATCGCTCTACTACATCTTTCATTAAATAAAAATCGCTAGCAGCTCCTTTATTTTTTTGAAGGTACATATTTAGAGCATTCCTAATCTCCTTAAGCGTATCATTATTTGTATTGATATTTAATTGAGATACGCTTATTGTATCAATATTTTCAACATAGTCATCATCATCGCTACAACTCTCTGTCTGAATTTCTTTCTCAACGATAGAGTACGATGATGTACTATTGGGGAATATTGATTTATAGGTCGCTATCTTCTTTTTAGTGTTCCTGTATATGTATATCTGTGCAACTATAATTGCTATAATTACAAGAACCACTAGAATATAATGAAGTTCCATTGTTTACTTTATTTCAACTGTTATAGGTTTAATGACTTTCCACTCTTCTCCGATACGTTCTGCAGTTCCTGTTGTCTTAATGAGTACCTGAGTGGGATCATTTGATGAGCGAGTAACAGAACAAATAGGTTCGAGATACTGACTATCAAATTTTAGGATACGTTGTTTTACTTCCTCTTGCTCAATACATATACTTACCTCGGCTGTATATGCGTTAGCTTCTGACATAGTAAGTCTATAAATTGACTTTCCTTTTTGATATGTATCTTGAATGCTTGAAAGAATCATTGAATTAGACTCTTTTGCATAAATTTGATATACAGGTTTAGCTGTAGTAGCCGGCTCCATCTTTATATTTTCTGCCACACTTTGAGTAGGAGCTGTTGCTAATGCAATATATTGCTGTAAAATATCCTTAAATTTTTTACTTGCCAAATATGCTTCTATAGCTCGATCAATTGTTGCCTGAGACGGGGCACTGGTTTGCGGTCGATAAGACGAACTTTGTCCTCCTGCGATTCTGCGAATCTCATTACGGATATAGTCGTTTGTATTGATTTCCTCTGTAATTATGTCTTTTACTCTATTCACATTTGTTCTAGGCCTTTTTCTATATGCAAAAAACGCCAAAACTACACCCAAAATTCCAATAGCAATTCCTATAAAACTAATTGCTTTAGCTTTCGTTATATTATCCTCGATTCCTGAAATTTTTCCACTCAACTCCTTTTTTGTTTCCTCTGCTTTTGCATTTAATGACTTTTCAACTGCAGTGAATTGTTTTGTTAATGTTGAGTCTGCCTTACTAATCACAGATGCTACAGCATTGTCGATTTCTTTCTTGGCACGAGCTATTTCCTGGTCAGTATATTGACTAATATTTTCTTGTGCAGTTTGCTGAGCCTTCTTTATGGCCTCATTATCATTTTCACCATTATTAGGCAATAATGAGCAACTAGCAAGCGTTATTACTGACAATAAAATTATAATCTTCTTCATTTGTTTTACATTTGATAAATGTTACGTACTACAGCGTTGATAATACCAACTAACGGGTAGAAGAATAATGTTTCTTCCAAATTGTCATCTGCACCATCTTGTGCTATCTCACTCTTCTTGATTGCTAGACCATTCTCAAGATATGTTCTAATATCTCTATAACATAAGTCCTTGACTTTATTCATAATAGAACGATCTACATCGAAATTGTCATAGAATGAGAATTTCTTATCAAGTTTGAAGGTAAATTCTATATATTCCTTAATTACGTCTACAACAGAATCCAAATCCGCTTCTGTCACATCATTATAAGTCATGTGTACATCTGCAAATTTCTCATTATCTGTACCAATAAGGATTGTTTTCATGTCTTTAATTTCCCCATAATCCTGAGATTGGAATGGAGTTAAAATGATACCTCCCTTACAAGTAGACTCTTTTGAATTTGCAGGACGGATAATATCTAGTCCATCTATTGAATAAGACTGAGCATAGATTTCCTCAAATATGATTTTAGTAAGTCTTACTAGCGTTGCGTCATTGGTGCTCAAAATGTTAAGCACTTTTGAACCATTACCACTGAAAGTCATATGACGAGGCATATCAAAGCCTTTAGCTTTCATCAATTTTGCAATATGATATACTATTGCTACATAGAACAATATTACAACATATTTACCTCTGTTATCATCTGCAAGCATCTTTGCAAAATTGATTTCCACCTTTTCCTTTTTGATCTCTTTATTGGATGCCAATGAGAACAAGAACGCAATAACATCAGTTGATACACGTTTATCAAGTACAGACTTCAATACGGCCTTTAGGCCTCTTAAATTGTTGGTCTCTAACTGATTCGTGATTATATCTTTATACTTATTTACGAAACCGTTTGAATCAGAATCGTATGAGTATCCGTCTCCAAAAATCGTATTAGCGGCAAAACGGAAAGATGTTAGGTATTTTGGTTCGCCCTTGTCAACTATCAAAACATCTGTAGTACCACCACCTATATCGACAGATACAACAGTAGAGGTTGCACCTTTCTTGGCTTTATGATAATAATATGGCGCAACAGATTCTGACGCTGCAATAATATTTGAAATAGGAGCACCAAATAAAGTTGCAAAAGTATTTTCCCATTCTGCTTTAAATTTATTAAAGCGGTTCTGTGTCATACTTGCAGGATAGAACCATACGATTTCTGTTTTACTTAAATCTCCATTATTAAGAAGTACCTTTGTTCTTAGCATCAACAAAATACTTTCAATATATTTTGAAGCTCTCTTTTTATCTTCAGTATTTGTTGACCATTTCAAGTCTGTATGTAATACATTGTACGGCAATGACAAACTCTTTTCATAAGTATAAGGGATGTTAACATTTGCCATTGCTAAAACAGCCTTATCCCAGTTTGTATTGTTACTCTCAGATATAACCGTACGCATTGGATATCCATACAAACTCTCTCCGCCAATTGTTGCCGGAATAAAGTCAGAGTTGAACACATCATTGATCATATAGTCATCTGTGATGTGCAACTTTTGAATCTGCATATCCTTCTCTGTAATATCAAAAGGATTAGAAGAAGTTGAACCATCAACACTATATTCAATATGCGTATTTGTTGTACCGAAATCTATAGCAAAACGGAATTTGTGACTTCCATTGCGAGCTGTAAATTTAGGTATAATAACACCATGAATACCACTCTCATTATCATTAGATAAGGTTATATACTGATATTCAGACTCTAGTGCATAAGTAATGTAGTCAATGTAACTCGTATCAAATCTTGAATTGTCTGCATTCCTATTTCTTCTAACTACACCTTCAACAGACACTTCTTTGTTTGAGTAATCATAGAATGATAACGAATATGCACTGTCTGGATTATCTACTGAATCACGATCTAAGAATGCAACTTTGTAGTATGGTTTGACACCATCTGCATACTTAATGCTAGGATACAATCCAAGAGTAAACTCTTTCTCAATAATGGCACCCTTGTTGGCGGTTGCCTCAGCCTTACCATCTTTATAATAGATTCGTTCATACTGGATATATCCGCCATCTTTTATCGGGATGCGTAATACTACCTTTACAGCCTCACCATTCAAACGAACAACTTCAATACGATTTTTTCCACATACTTTTTCCGTAAGATCTTTGGTTGTGAAGTAGTTAAAGTATGTTCTCTTTAACGGAAGTATGTAGCTGAACTTTGAATCTGGATTTTCATCATTTCCATTAAAGAAAGCCTCTGAATTAAACTTATAAGGAACCTTAACGATTGTATCTTCTAAGAAGTCTCCAACTGTAACATATGGATACTTTGAACCATCATCCGGTAAAGTGCGGTCATCAATAGGTCTTGCGTCGTAATATGGAACATACGTATTCTTATCCCATTTGGCGACAACATAATGTGTGGGCTCTGTATACATTTCTACTGGCAAAGCAAGAGGCACATTGCCATTTCTAAGCGAATCTGATACTTTCATCTCAAATCCACTCGAAATATTTGTTACTGTGCGTTTCCTGCGAAGTTTCTCATCAAGTACCATAACATACTGTTGAGCTGTAGGAACAACAGGTATATCATCATAATTGCCTCGATAATATGTTTCGTCAACAATATTCTGACGCAATTCATTTCGTTGCTCATCAGTCAGCATTCTGAAACATTTCTCAAGATATAAATCAACCTCGGGGAACACTCTTGCAAAATCTTTTCTGCTCTTCTTTAGTCCCCACCAATATTTTATATACTCAAAATCCCTTTTGTAAAGAGGTTTATACTCCGTGTCAAATGGGCAATCATTACCGAACTTTATTTTCTTTCCAACATATTGCAAATCATTCGCAGAAGTAAAGAAAATGGTTGCAGGAGAAGTAGCACCAATGATATTCATTACGCCTGGTGCCGACGGGTCTATATAATTAAGCAGATATATACAATCCATCTGATCAAAATTGTACTCATCACAATCCTGTTCTAGATATGTTTTGTAAGTTTTACCCAAACGAGTGTGCTCTTCGTAATCAGAATCAGAAAGCTCTGCCAAACAATTCTTCTTATCCCACACGATGATTTCTATCTTATCACGATACTTCTCTATATTGAAGAAAATTTGGCCAACATCTAGACAGTCAGATACTAGTTTATGGTATGCTGTCTTGCCTTCAAGCGAACCTTCCGCAACAATCTTAAAAGCGCGCTTCACCAAATCCATTCTAGCGAAAGGAGAAGGAATTGATGTAATTTCATGCTTATCATTTGCACCTATAGGATCTGCGATAGAGTCAATCGCTTTAGTTCCTATCTTTACGGAAGTGTCCCAATTGCCGATTGTGTCGGCAGCTCCGTTATGTAGTCTTAAAACCTTAGCCATATCACTTAAGGGATGTTCTATAAATTAACTTGTTAACAATTAGAGATTTACTTTGATATTTCAG
>OGLG01001353.1_pt1 | contig 14497 bp, 7 predicted proteins | sample 1572621 | NCBI WGS metagenome assembly OGLG01 (sample SAMEA2581912, study PRJEB24529) | metagenome | biome: Human gut stool | place: China | collected 2011 | reverse complement strand
TTTCAATTTCTTCCTTTATCAGACTTCCTACACTTGAAAAGTGCGAACATAAAAATAATTTCATCAATATTCTCCTTTATAAATTTCGATTTGTATAACAGTAGTCTAACACACGTTGTTTAAAAATACTACAGCCAAGCCAATGTCTGTAATTTGCCCTAAAATTTCATTTTATGGAATTTGGACTACTTGATTTTCTAATTGCATACGCAATTCGTGAAATGTATAATTATACTGTTGATACATCAGACACACAAATGTAAATAGGGACAAAATCAATAAATCGCACCACCCGTGAGAAAAGCGGTAAAGCAAATCCCATATAATAAAGCTGATGCAAAACACAGCAATTGATACAACAGTTTGTGTTTATTAAGTAATGCGGCGGTAAAGAAAAAAAGAGGAAGTGCATTCAGCATATACCGCCCACCACTGATCAGAAATGTGACAGAGTAATTGATCAGGGTATAGACCAGGAGATAGGCACTGTATTTCAGCGGCTGGGTCCGGAGAGAATAGAGAAGCAGTGCAGCAGCCACAACGAACAGAATCAGTTCAGGATACCATATGAGAAGCGTGGTATCAGAGACCTGACCGGAAATATAACGCATAATTTCCGCTACACAATTTGTGAACCAGGTAGTGGTGTGATACCAGTGATTCTTCTGATAAACAGTGAACTGAAAAGCATTGCCGGTGATCTGATAATTAAGCCCTAAGTACACAAGGTTCCCGATGGGAATCAGAAACAGCCAGACGGCCTCTGTAAAAAAGTATTTCAGAAAGCCCTTGAACTGCCCCTCCTGAATCATCCGAATTAGTTGAGAAGATATTAGAAATTCAACTATACCGACGCCTAAAAGGATAACACCCTGAATACGACAGAGGGATGCTAAAAGCCCAATCAGCCCCACAATCAGCCATTTATGCCTGCGGATATAGAAAAAACCCGCAGAAATCAGACAGAAAAACAAGCTCTCTGTCATGATTCCTCCGAAGAAAAAAGAAAACGGGTATAACAATAACAAAGTCAATGATTTCTCGGCAATGGAAGCTCCGTATTCCTCCTTTACAGCACCATAGAAAAAGACACAGCCCACACAAAAAGAAATGATGGAAACAGCAAATGCAGCCACCGCATAACTGTTCACAAAAAAGTGAAAGAAGCGGATGAACCAGGGATATAACGGGAAGAAGACGAGAAATAGATGTTCTTCTCTGCCAGACCATTCCGTTACTTCTGTGCAATTGACATATCCTTTTTCCGCGAGATCAAGATAATGCTGGGCATCAGATTTATTCCACAGATTGAAAAAATCATTCCAGGAAAATGCAGCTGCATGTGATAAAAAATCTGATTGCACCAAATAGATAAGCACACTTGCAAAATATATCAGTACACGGATCAGAAAAGCCAAAAACAGAATCCGGAGAACGTCTTTTTTCGTCAGACCTTCTCCTTTATAGTCTGTTGTATTTTGAAAAAATCGAGAAACTCTGTATTTTTCCGGAACATCCATTTCAACAAAAAAGCGAACAAACCATATTCCTATAAATAAAATGAAGATGGTATTCAGAAGAATGGTCATAATAGTCTCTTGCCTTTCATTTAACCCGAGATCAATACCCAGGTCGGCCTCCAACGTAAGTATTTTATTACAAAATCCACATCCACCGGCTGTCCGGACAATACCGGATAGAACAGCAGGAACAGGGCAAACGCCACCGCGGCGTAAGCGCAGCAGCCGATAACAAAGGCGCGGTCGGATACATGTTTTTTCAACTGCATCAGGCTGTACACGATCATCAGCACTACAAAAGGAACACTGGGGAAATAGTGGTAGATGAAAGTGATCCTGGTGACAAAGAACCAGGGCAGGTACTGCGCCAGGTAGCCGACTGCCAAGAAAGCAGCTGTTGCATATTCTCTGTGGGACAGGGTAATTGCAGTATCTGTGGAGCTCTCTGTTTTTGTGTGTCTTGTCAGAGAACAGAGAAACGCATTATTGCGAATTAACAGGTACAGGATGTAAATAAATGCCGGAATACCGATCCACCATACAACAGGATTGCCGAAAGCGCTGATCCCCTCTTTGATTGCATCGGTCACATATCCCGAATAATACCAGATCGGACGTACCATGGTCGGCCACTCATACCAGGAGGAAGAGTAGGGATGTGTCGCCTCCAGGCCACTGTGGTAATTGAACATGGAAGTCTGGTTCGCCAGCATACGGTCAAGCAGGCCGGGATGAGCAGTATTCACAAACGGCAGGTAGGACAGCAGATAGATCACTACCGGGATCAATACGAAAAAGGTCAGACAGAAATCGATGGTCTTGATCGTATCGTTAGGGAAATTCTTCACTATGTATTTATGATCGATACCGTTTGTGCTTTTGCCGGGATGTGCTTTGGCGTAAAGGTATTCCCGGTAGCGCCGCAGCAAGTGCGCGAAAAACAGCAGTGCCAGACCACATCCGGCATAGACACCGGTCCATTTGCTGGCAATGCCAAGCCCCATGCAGACACCACACAATCCTAATGGAAGGAAGGTCTTATGTAGTGGCGTGTCATAGAAACTCATGCTGCAATAGCTATACATAAAATAATACATGGCAATCACGAAGAACGTAATATAGACATCAATCGTTGCAATTCTCGTCTGTGTAAAATGCATAAAATCAAAGGCAAACAGGAAGCAGGCGAGAGCCGCTGCGGGAGTATTACCGGTCATTTTCTTCCCCAGCAGATAGAGGAAGGGCAGCATGGCGATGCCAAATAAAGTACCCATGATCCGCCAGCCGAAGGGATTCATCCCGAAAATAGCGATACCCACAGAAATCAGAATTTTGCCCAGAGGCGGATGCGTATTTTCATAAGTGGGCAGTCCGTGGAGGAATTCATAAGCCGTACGGGCATGATAGATCTCATCGAAATACATACTGTTACGGAAAGAATAGCGTTCCGGGTAGCAATCGCTCTCATCGAACAAAGTCTCGTAAGCAGAGGCATTCACAGGGCGCAGGATTTCACCGTCCGCATCCGTGAAGACCAGCTCGATCAGAGACGCATCCGTATCGGTCAGTGTGAGACGCAGGCAGCGGGCGTCGGTTACGCCTGCTGTCTGCGTCAGATCTTCCAGAGACACATCCTGCCAGGTGAAGACATTATTCAGAATGATCTCGCCCAGATACGTCCAGTCCTCGGCCTTTGAGCTACGGACTTCAGCCGTAAAATGCCGCTGATGCCAGGGCGCGATGTAACTTGCCAGGGTAACGGGAGCTGTATTTTCCGGAAATTCCAGTTCAATGACCTGATTCTGTGTCATATCGTAGGTTGTCTCGGGAGCCTTGCGGTCGCCCAGGTCATAGAGTGCAAAAAAGCTGTAGAGAGCACAGATTGTCAGCAACAGACACAGGTCTGCTCTCGTGAAGCGCAGACGTTTTTCGGGAGGCGTGGGTTCTAAAGGAGACAGAAAATGTTCCCGGAACAGCTGCCACAGTCCGGTGCCGGAGGCTGTAGAAGAACTGCGGTTTGCTCCGGCATGCCCTTTTGCGCCGGCAGCAACAGGTACCGCTTCTCCATGGACATAATATTTCCAGATGATTTTGTAGAAATCATACAGACAATATAACATGCCTGCGGATACCAGTAGAATTATGGGAGCCTTGCGGTCATAGTTCTGCGGATCGTAATGGTACAGCACGTTGGCAGTGTTGTAGAAATGCAGCGCGGCGAAACCGGCATAACATTTCCACAGGGAGCCGGCGGGTTTATAAAGACAGCAGAACAGCAGCAGTGCAAGTCCCGGATATAGATAGCGTTCGTGCATTCTGACAGAAAACAGGAACATAGTCAGAATGATAAAAGCACCCAGGCAAAAATAGCGTGAAGGTTCTTTTCGGCAACGCAAGGCAATCAGAAAAGTAAAAAGAACGATCAGCACAATGGCAATGGATCCCCAGGTTCGGCAGGGAAGGAACAGAAAGATCGTGTTCTGGTCCACCCAGTTCATGCCTAACAGCCCCCAGAAATTATAGGCATTAACCGCCGCATATTCATAGGAACCCAGCGTGGAAGTATACTGCGAGGTGGCGGCATCCAGACCGAAGGGAACGCACAACAGAAGCATGCCGCAGATCACAGCCAGACCGCCACACAGATTATAAAAGAATTTCCTCCAGGAAAAATCCTGCAAAAATATATGATCCAAAATGCCGACCAGAAGGACGGGAGTGAAGATCAGTGTCTGCGGCTTTAACAGAACTCCAATACCGTAGATCGCATAAGCCGGAAGCATTTTGCCGTCCATAAGAAACAGGCACATCAGGATCACCACCAGGGTGTGAACGGAATCCACCTGCCCCCAGCAGGAAGAATTCAGGATGATTGCCGGCTGGAATAGGTAAGCACAAGCTACACATACAGATTGTATTTCGGAAAAATGCAGTCTTTTTGTCGCCTCTCTGTAGAGCAGATAGCCGCAGGCCATGTCGCACAGAATAGCAGGCAGCTTTAACAGCATGATATGCAGGCTGGAATAATAAGGGATCCCAAGCAGGGAACGCAGCGCCCCGATGAGATACAGGACATACATGAATCCAGGCGGATAATCGGTAAAAGTCTCCGCGTAATAGAATGCCCCGGGACCTACGGTGAAGATCCGGTCAGCCCACGCAGCAAAACAGGCAATATCATTGCCGAAACCGTGGGTGGTATAAGCAAGGATCAGACGAAGCAGCAGGGCAGCCCCGAAAATGATCCAGACGAACCGGGTAATGTTTTGGAATTTACATTTGTCTTCCTCTTTTTGGAAACCGGTATAGCAGACACCGCACAGAAGCAGTGAAAGGATAGCAAAAAAATGTATCATAAGATATGATTCCCCCCAATATTTTTATGATCACAACTTAAAAATATCAAAAAATGAGTCTTTCGTAAAGACGAATACTTAAAAATAAGTTATAATCATTAGTAAATTCAGACAGATGCAAAAAGGGGACAAACATGAAGAATAAGAAAGTGGAAAATATCATCACAGCAATACTGGCGGCAGCAGTTCTGATCACCGGTGGGATGAGTCTGTATTCCTATCTGTCGGAGCAAAAGGCGAAAAGCGAATATGATGCCATCAGGCAGGAGGTAGTGGTGGAAGAGCCTAAGGTGGAGGAGACAGAAGAAGTACAGGTGAAAAACTACCCCGATCTGCAGATTGATTTTGCAAATCTCAAGAAGACCAACCCGGATTTCAGAGGCTGGCTTTATTTTCCGGCACTTGACATCAGCTATCCGGTGGTACAGGGCGACGACAATAATTATTATCTGAAGCATTCCTTTGAGGGAGAAAGTGTAAATGCCGGATGTATTTTCATGGATTGTGAGGCTTCGGCGGACTGGTCGGACCGGAACACCTTCGTCTTCGGACATAATATGCGGGATGAGAGCATGTTCGGTAGTTTTAAAAATCTGTTGAAGGGGACGGTAAACTGTAAGGAGGATCCGTATTTTTATATCTATACGGAAGATAAGGTCTATATTTATGAAATCTTTGCTTATTACGAGACCAGAAGCACCAGCGACCGCTTCGCAACCTTTACCTCGGATGCTTCCTATGACGATTACGTGCAGTGGGCGACGGAACATTCCCTGTATGCCTCGGATGCGGACTTAAGCGCCAGAGGGAACATTGTGTCGCTGTCTACCTGCTATGGTTCCGCAGGCACGAAGCGGAGAGCACTGCTCCATGGAGTACTGACAGAAACGGCCGCTTATTAGGACATTGGTACCACAAATGGACAACCAGAGAACAAAAATAAGCAATAAATCACAAATTAAATAAAAAATCTGAACCTTTTTTATGAGACCTATAGTCTTAATAGATGTAAAGAAGAACGAAAACGTTTAAGTGCGTTGGGAGTAACACATGGGGTTTCATATAAGGGAGAAATCAGATGAGCAGACTTAGTAAGTATGTAAAAGAAAAAATCGTAAAGGTTCTGGTGGCAGCGCTGGTAGTGGGAACTGTCGCAGGGAACGGAACACTTACGGTACAGGCAGAGGAAGCGGCTACAGTAGTAGGGGAAGAGTCTGTATCCGGTGGTGACGCTGTTGTGAAAGAAAATGTAGTAGCTGATCCGGAGGTAACACCGGAAGCAACGACGATGGTTACACCGGAAGAGGCAGCAGGTGCAGGTCTTATCATGCCGCTGACAATGAATTTATGTGCGGAAGCAAATGAGACAGTAAATGCGGTGACTGTGGATATTGCTGGAGTTTTAGGAGCTGCCAATGGCTATGGAATTTTTGTAGAGGGAATTACGGAGCAGAGCGGTGACAGTGAAGCTAATATCTGCACAGGCAGTTTGAAATATTATAATAACATTGGCTATACAGGAAAAGGTACTATTTATGTAGATGGTGAATATACAGGTTCAGGCTCCAATATTAGATGTTCTAATCTGATTCTAAAATCAGCTTCTTTTGAGCAAAGAGGTAATCAATGGTTTGTAAATGGAGTTTATGTAGGAACCACTGAGCAGATTGGAAAAATTGAAAGAGGTCAGTTCGATCTGGCAGGAGCATTTACAGCTATTCGTACAAATGCTGAAAACTTGCATGCAATGGGAACGGAATTGAGTTCTAATGAGGTTTCCTTGAATGATGGACAGAATATTTTTCGCGTAAATGGAATTTCGGATTTTGAACCTAAAGTAGCTGTGGAAAACGGTAAAACGGTTGTATTTAATATAACACCTGATGGTAATAATTTTAAGTTGGTAGGACAGAGCACATCTGGCATTGATAATTACCCGGAAGCAGATAATGCAAATTTGTTAGTGTATAATTTTGGAACATATGATGGAACTATTACTTTATCTACTACAAGAGGAACGATTCTTGCACCATGTGCTAAGGTGATTCTCGAAGCAGGAAATAATTCAGGTAGAATTGTAGCTGCAAATTTGCAAACGCAAGCAGAGTGTCACTTTAGTGGAAATGAGTGGCATCCCAGTGAAGAGCCTACGCCGACCGTGACACCGACACCTACGCCGACCGTGACACCGACACCTACGCCGACCGTGACACCGACGCCTACGCCGACCGTGACACCAACGGCAACACCTACGGCAACACCTACGGCAACACCAACGGCAACGCCAACGGCAACACCTACGGCAACGCCTACGGCAACACCTACGGCAACACCAACGGCAACGCCTACGGCAACACCTACGGCAACGCCTACGGCAACGCCTACGGCAACACCTACGGCAACGCCGTCGACAACTCCTGACAACAACCCGACACCTACTCCGACTCCGGGCGCTCCGGATACGACGCCAACCCCGGATGATCCCGGCACCCCTGACGATCCCGGTACCCCTGCGGATCCTGTAACACCCGAGACACCGCAGGTACTTGGTGCGAGACGCCGCAGAATGGTGACGATCGAGGATGATCCGACACCTTTGGCAGATAAAGCAGTCCTCGGAGCATCGAGACGGCCGCAGACCGGCGACGCTTCCGATGCATGGAATCTTGGTTTTGCCTTATCCTTGACAGGTCTGGGAGCATGGCTTGTCATTAGGCGGAAAGAACATTAACGGATTCGGATATCTCAAGGACCGGTTTTGAAAAAATCCCAAAGCTGGTCCTTTTTACCGGATACAGCAGTCTTTCTATATTAGAGATGAAAAATATCGGTAATTAATGAGGAATTTGAAAGGAAACGGGGAAATGAAATTTAGAAAGATCGCACGGATCAGACTGGTAAAGGCTCTGGCAGTGACATTACTGATCAGCAGCGTGGCAAATACCGGATTGACGGTAAAGGCAGAGGAACTACCGGCAGCTAACGGAGCCGTAACCACAGCCAGTGGAAATGACATCGAGACTGTGAGCACAACCAGTGGAAACGACATCGAGACTGTGACCGCAGCCGGTGGAAATGATAGCGCAGCAGTTATCAGGGAGAATACAGAAGGGATTCCGATTGCAGAAGCCAAATCGGAATATCCCGCCATTGACACGGTCATTTTAGCCGGAGGCAGAATGGCAAAATGGCTTGGCGGACAGTCAGCAACCAGGTGGGTAGACACTAATAATTACAAACCTGCTAACAGTGACTTTTCCCTGCTGAACGGACATAAGATGACACTGGACGATGCGGCAACCTTTTATCAGCTGTCTACATTCAATACAGGAGTAGACAAAAACGGAGCAGTAAGCGGAAGTAATGGAGCTGAGTGGCAGTGTGTCGGCTTTGTCGCTTTCGATGCAAAACGATATACCAATGACAAGCCGGCAGATCTGTTGCATTATGTTTATTACAGCGGAGACAGTGAAGACACTTCCTATTACAAGGAGAACTGTGGAAAGTCACTGGAAGATGTAAAACAATATATTGGTGTCAACAACGGTATCCTGTACGGAGAAGCAGTAACGAATAAGTTTATGGAGCAGTTGCTCGAGGCTGGTCGTGTTCGCAAGGAAGTCACAATTGCCACAGTATGGTATGTGACCACACCGACCGAAACCTGGACGAACTATAACGGATATGATTACAAGATTCCCGGGGTATCCGCAGTAGACTATTACAGCTATTCCGCAGGGACAGTAACTTTTGAGGAGAATGCTGAAGGTGCAGTATTTCACTACGCATCCGAAGGAGTGACCATTACCACCACACCGGCGCTGGTACAGTACAGGGAAGACGGTACCGGAAGAGTAACCTACGACAATGCTACGATCACTATTACGATCCACAGCGGTGCACCCGACAATGTGAAGATCAATCTGTCCGATGCCATCGGCTATCTTAACGATACGGTGACGGGAGAGAATGCGGCAGAGCCCGGAGATACCCTGTATTATACTTTGAAGATTGTAAATCAGAGTAACAAGGATTATCAGTACAGTCCAAAGACGGCTATGATCGGTACGATTTCGGCAAGGGCTCCCAAGGCGGGAGAGGAAGTGACGATTCTTTCCCATGGATTTGAAGGTTATGAGATTGGAGAGACCGGAGAGTTCTGTACTCTGCCACGTAGAATCCTGAATGCTCCGCTGAGAGATCTTGGGATCACGGAAGGAAAGGTTACGGATGCAGTCGTCGGAGCAGCCCTTTTGAAAAAAGGATACGGTGCTGAGAACAGTGAACCGGAGAAAATCACAAAAACTTATCTGGCACAGTACTATTTAGACTGGTTCAACAACACTTCCCGTAAGGAAGGGAACAAGGTTTATTGTCTGGCAGATCTTACGGCAGAAGAGTTCGCAATACTGACCAATGGTACGGCAGATACTACGGTATTAGAGAGCTGTCTCGCAGTAGCAGACGCTTTGTATTATACAGCATATCATAATGTATATACATTTGATGGCAAGGGTCTGTATGACCGGATGCTGGAAAACGGAAGAGATGGTTCCTACGCGGATACATTGGTAACGTCTCTGTTAAGCACCGGTGGGGCGAAGATCACCAGTCAGTTTGACGGCGAACTTGCCAATAATGGTTATCAGATGACCAGGTATGGCTTTGGAATGCAGTTTGAACTATATTGTGAGACGACAGTGATTCCGAGTCCGACTCCCAGTACCACACCGGAGCCGACTCCGACACCTGCTCCGAGTACTACACCGTCGCCGGATACCACACCGGCACCCAGCACTACCCCGGCTCCATCTACGCCGGATACTCCGGATCGCCCAGAGACACCGCAGGTACTGGGCGCGAGACGTCAGAGAGTTGTAAGTATCACCGATGATCCTACACCGTTAGCTGATAAAGCGGTCCTGGGAGCTTCAAGGAGACCTAAGACCGGCGATGCTTCCGATGCATGGAATCTTGGTTTTGCCTTGTCCTTGACAGGCCTGGGAGCATGGCTTATCCTTAAGAAGAAGCAATAAGAACAGTAATGACATATAGTTACCATAAATTCATGAAAGAGGGTAAACAAATGAAAAAAAGATGGATGAGTCTGATTCTGACAGTAATCATGATGCTTAGCCTGGCAGGCTGCGGCAGGAATGCAAATCTGTCCTCTGTCAGCCGTGATCCGGCGGACAGCGACGGAACCGTATGGTTCGATGAAGAGGCGGTGGCGCTGGCAGGATCTGTACAGAGAGCCGGCATGAGCGAAGCAGAGATTGCCCGGGCCAATGAACTTCGCACCATGGCAACCGATGCACTGGCACTGGTGAATGCGAAGAGAGCAGAGAATGGACTTGCGGAGCTTACCTGGAGCAACGGACTGGAGTCCTGCGCTATGGTAAGAGCACAGGAAGCTGCTTCCAAATTCTCTCATACCAGACCGAACGGCAGAGACTGGTATACCGTGAACAGTGAACTGATGTGGGGTGAGAACCTGGCGAAGGGATATGATTCCGCACAGAGCGTGGTAGATGCCTGGATGGCTTCTCCCACCCATGCAGCGAATATCCTGGCAGGCGATTTTACGACCTGCAGCATTGCTGTCTATGAGACAGGTGGAAAACTGTATTTTGCACAAGAATTTGGTTATTGATCCCAAAAAGTTTCTGCCTAATGGGACAGAAAAATATAAATAAACAGACAAAACAGGGAAAGAGTTGATATTTTTTGAAATATTAACTCTTTCTTTGCACTCATAAGGTAGCAAAAAGGTTCGGAAAATGTTATAATGATGATACAGCAGTAGTGTTAGCAGCATTGCAGAAAAATGCCGGCTTGAGAAGGTGGAGAGACATCTCGCCGGAGAAAAGAGGTACATTATGAGTGCAAAAACTACACAGAAGGGAAAAAAACGTCAGACCGATGGGAAGACCACGATCCGAGAACGGCTGCAGAAGGCAATCCGGCGGCTGGTATTGCTATCGATCGTATCATTGGTCATTGTGTCTATGATCATGAATCTGTCAGGTACCCTGAGCAGACTGAAGGCTGATATGCAGGAGATCGCAAAGCTGTCAGCGGATCGGATCCGTCAGGAATTAACGGTATCGGAGACGATCGTATCTGAGCTGGGATGCAGCTATCAGCTTTCCGCGGCTGTATTTACACCGGCACAGAAGCAGGAGTATATTAATCAGCGCGTGGAAGCTTATGGAATGGTCAGGGGGAAGCTGATCGGAAGTAATGGTATCTGTGCCGCTGACGGAACGGATTATAATGATCGTGAGTATTTTAAACGGTCCATGCAGGGAGAAGTGGTGGTATCGGATCCCGTAATTGCCAAGACAGACGGAAAACTCAGCGTGATCATATCTGCACCCGTCTATGAAGGCGGAGATAAAGACGGTGAGATCATCGGCGTGGTATTTGTAGTACCGGATCCGGAGTTCTTAAATGATATTTGCGCAGCCATTTCTATCAGTGAGCATTCCGGATGCTACCTGTTGGGGTCTACGGGTATTACGATCGCACATAGTGATTCCGCCATTGCCCAGGAGCAGAAAAATAATATTGAATTGTCACAGACAGACAGCTCACTGAAGGGAATTGCTAAAATAGAGCAACAGATGCTTAAGGGTGAGACAGGATACGGAACCTATTTCAGAAAAGGTGCTTATACATTACAGGCGTATGCCCCGATTGATGGTACTGACGGCTGGATGGTGGCTGTAGATGCACCGGTTACGGATTTCCTGGGTTCCGTTGTAATAGGCATTATCATAGGTGCTGCGATCGGTGTGATCGCAGTGGCATACAGCATTTACAAGGCACAACAGATCGGACAGCGTATCGGGGAGCCGGTGGCACAGTGCACAGACAGAATACAGCTGTTAGCACAGGGTGATCTGCATACTCCGACACCGAAGGTAGAGACCGGCGATGAGCTGCAGATACTTGCGGAGGCTACCGCCAGTCTTTCCGATAATTTGCAGCAGGTAATCGGTGATACGGACTATCTGTTGGGAGAAATGTCTGAGGGCAATTTTGCGATCGTAAGTAATTGCAGGGAAGCCTACATAGGAGATTTCAGCGGATTACTGGAGTCTATCCGCAAGCTGAATCATAAGCTCAGTGAGACACTGGGTGAGATCAAAAATGCGGTAAGCCAGGTGTCTGCCGGCGCGGGTCAGATGGCGGATGCCGCACAGGGACTGGCAGAGGGTGCTACAGACCAGGCCGGTTCTGTGGAGGAACTGCAGGCGACCATTACGAACGTCACTGAGATCGTGGAGAAAAATGCCAAGGCTCTCGGAGCATCTTATGAGAAGGCAATGGAATATCAGCAACAGGCCAGAACCAGTGGAGAAGAGATGAAGGGACTGACCGATGCCATGCAGCGGATCAATGAGACTTCCAAGCAGATCAGTGATATTATCGGTGAGATCGAGGATATCGCATCCCAGACGAACCTGTTGTCCCTGAATGCAGCAATTGAAGCTGCCAGAGCGGGGGAAGCCGGAAGAGGTTTCGCCGTGGTGGCTGAACAGATCCGGAAGCTTGCGGATGACAGTGCACAGTCCGCGGTACATACCAGGGAACTGATCGAAACCTCGTTGCAGGAGATTGAAAAAGGAAATCAGATCACGGATAAAACGGCGGAAGCTTTGCAGAAAGTGGTGGAAGGTATTGAGGATCTGGCGAACGAGTCCAAGAAAGCCATGGAAGAATCCAATGCACAGGCAGATGCCATGTCCCAGATCGAACAGGGCATCGAGCAGATATCTACGGTGGTACAGAACAACTCCGCTACCGCAGAGGAGACTTCCGCTACCAGTGAAGAACTGTCTGCTCAGGCGACCAACATGAACGAACTGACAGATGCTTTCCAGTTAAGAAACGAGAAATAATCGGTGACGGTTATCATCAAGCCGGACATTTCCGCATACAATGCATAGAAACAAGCATTGGAGAGCAGCCGTGTTCGAGAAGCAGAATATACAGGAAACCATAAGTAAACTAAATAGTGACACAGTGAAAGGTCTTACCGAAGGTGAGGCCTTTCGTCGTTTACGGCAAAATGGCAGGAACGAGATGAGAGCTGCGCGGAAAAAGACAAAGATACAGCTTTTTCTGGAGCAGTTGAAGGATCCGCTGATCTACATATTATTGATTGCAGCAGTGGTATCCATTCTCCTGGGAGAAGTCAGCGATGCCTTGATTATCGGTACGGTGGTCCTGGTAAATGCGCTGGTGGGAATGCTCCAGGAGGGAAAAGCTCGAAAAGCACTGGAAGCGTTAAGAAAACTTACTACTCCCCGGACGATCGTGATCCGCGACGGCATCCGAAGAGAGATCCCCGCGGCGGAACTGGTGACGGGAGATCTGGTGGAGCTTGAGGCAGGGGCACGGGTTCCTGCGGATATCAGACTGACCAGAAGTGCGAACCTCCAGGTGGAAGAATCCGCGCTCACCGGAGAATCTGTCCCGGTGGAGAAAGATGCCCTGTTCCTGGCAGACTGCAGGCAAGAGATCCCGTTAACCGAACGGGTCAATATGGTCTATATGTCCACAGTGGTGACGAACGGTCATGGGGAAGGGCTGGTGGTGGCCACCGGCATGGATACGGAGATCGGCAGGATCGCTTCCATGATCACGGATACGGAAGATGAGATGACACCATTACAGAAGCGGCTGGGAGATCTGGGGAAGCTATTGAGTATTCTCTCTCTGGGGTTGTGCGCCGGACTGTTTTTGCTGGCGGTATTTCAACATAGAAATATTCCGGAGATGCTTCTGGTAGCGATCTCACTTGCGGTTGCCGCAGTACCGGAAGGGCTGCCGGCAGTAGTCACGATCTGCCTGGCCCTGTCAGTGACCAGAATGGTCAAAGTGCACACCATCATTCGAAGACTTCCTTCGGTGGAGACACTGGGAGCGGTCAGTGTGGTCTGTTCGGATAAGACAGGAACACTTACCCAGAACCGACTCACTGTGGAGAAATGCTGGTGGTACGACGTGATGGAGGATGTCACGGGGACAGGTGGCAGAGGGGAACACCGCATTCTGCCGGAGCTGTTGAGAGGGATGCTTTTGTGCAATGATGCTTCGCTGCGGGGAGAGCAGCGCATCGGAGATCCCACGGAGCTGGCACTTTTAGACTTTGGGGCGAAATACGGTCTGCAGAGAGAGCGGCTGGAGCGGCAGTATCCCCGCTTTGATGAGATCCCCTTTGATTCCGAGCGGAAAATGATGACGACCTGTCATAGGCTTCCCGGTGGCAGATCCGGGAGAGGGATTGCCTATACCAAAGGGGCTCCGGATGTGATCTTGCAGCACTGTACCCATATTTTACAGGAAGGAAGGAGCGTTCCCATGACCTCCACGCAGCGGAAGCGGATAGGTGAGGCTGTGGAACGGATGAATTCCCTCTCTCTTCGGACACTGGCAGCGGCACAGAGTGAAGACTGCAGAGGTGGGGAAGAGGGAATGACGTTCCTTGGTATCGTGGGAATGCGGGATCCCGCCAGACCGGAGGCTGGGGAAGCCGTGGAGATCTTCCGTCATGCGGGGGTGACCACGGTGATGATCACGGGAGATCATGTGGATACTGCCTATGCCATT
>OGLG01001350.1_pt1 | contig 14518 bp, 16 predicted proteins | sample 1572621 | NCBI WGS metagenome assembly OGLG01 (sample SAMEA2581912, study PRJEB24529) | metagenome | biome: Human gut stool | place: China | collected 2011 | reverse complement strand
TGACAGGCATTACGAAGACATTTGTCCCTTTTTATTCGTCTTTTCCAGAGATTTTCTGTATTTTTGTTTTAAATAAGCCGATTAGTCGGTTTGTTTGGCATAGAGGGACCCAAACAGAAAGTGGAATTTCAAATTGAGATGTTCCTCTATGTCTTTTTGTATTCCATTTTCTTCAATAAATCCTTTTATTTACCATAAAAACCGACCAGACGGTTTTATTGCAAAAATATAAATATTCCATATAAAAACAAAGGGAAAAGCCAATAATGCATCTTGCCAATTGGGATATATGGACAAAATTCATTATTGTTTTTCCCTGTGAGGAACGATATGTTAAGTCATCTTGCTATTTTAATAACAAGAAAGAACAAGCTACTTTTTATAACAATCTGTATTCTCAACATCATATCTATATACCAGAAATGGCCCCTTCGTTTATAATGTCTTCTTGTATGGCTCGCTGTTCAAATTCTTTCTTGATTGGGCCAATGGGAGAAATATATAAATGTTGGCATCATTTAGGATGTTCTGATAAAATAATAGGAAATGTATTAAAAGAAAATGTATTATTTAATACAGTAGAACTTAATAGATATTTGAAAGAGGATGACTATATAGATAATATTCAATGTAAGAAATGTAAGTTCTTTCCTATTTGTGGAGGTGGATGTGCTGATTTTAGAATAAATAAAAAAGAATCCGATTGTACCGTTTTTAAATATAACATGCTTTCTTTTCTTAGAATGAAATATAATTTTTATCAACTAAATCTATTAAATAAATGATAGAATTTTTCCCTATACCTATATTGAAAAAATATAGTCAATGTAATCAATATCAGAATGAGATAAGAAATTTAGTTTCTTTTATTAAGGAATATCATCCTTTGCCATTGGTTGAAAAGGAAACATTTGAATTAGTTGAAAAGGAATCAGAAGTGATTTATCATGCTCTTGAACATGAGGATGTAGTTTCAGATTTTCCTATTCGATTGAATCGTTTATTAACCTTGCTTCATGATGCACATACATTTATTATGCCTAAAGATCGTGTAGTATATCCTTTTGTTATTCGCTATTATGAAGGTTTTTTTTATGTTTATTCAATAGCTTCATCATTCCCCAATTGTACAGGGAAAATAATAAAATATATAAATGGTAAATCTATAGATACTATTGCCAAATCCTTGATGGAATACATTCCTTCTGAAAACATAATAAAGGCTTGTATAACAGGTAGCTACTTTTTGAATCAAGCTGATTTTTTGCACGTACTTGGAGTAACTAATATAGAAGGTACTGTTTATCTAACTTTCTCAGATGGAGACGAAGTGTGTATTCCATTAACGAATGGACAAGACACTTGCTCCTATCATTACGTGAAAATGATGCCACATCCTGTTACAGGGAAAAAAGAAGAACCCTTTAGTTATAAGGTTATAGGAAAGATTTGTTATATGCAATTTAATTCCATGATTGATCGTTTTACATATCAGCTGGGATGTCGTATGACAAATACGGTCATTAATGATAAAATTAGTCGGTCACTACCTTTATTTGCCGATTTTTTAGATGAGATGTGGCATGAGATAAACATGAAACAAGTTTCAAAACTAATTGTGGATATGAGATATAATGGAGGTGGAAATAGTATATTAGGAAATATATTATTGGATTTTCTTGGAATATCAATGAATAATATCAATACATTTAAATCTTATTTTCGTACATCCGATTTTTTACAAAAATGTTATCCTTCCATTTTTACTGAAAAATATAATAAAATGAAAGGGATGTTGGTAGAACAAGAAGAAATCGTAGTTAATCATTTTTGTGATATGCCTAAGGCAAAAAAATGTTTTTGTGGAGAAACATTATTCATACAAGGGCAAAATACATTTAGCAGTGCAAACTTTTTGTTAACATTAATCAAAGATAACAATCTTTTTCCTATTATTGGAACTCCAACTTCCCAAAGTCCGACTTGCTATGGTGATGTGCTTCCTTTACAACTCCCTTTTACGAAGAATTGCCTCTATATAAGTCATTCATATTTTCTTCGACCAAATGAAACTAACATAGAAAGAAGCCTATATCCTGATATTAATGTTTGTAATTCATTGGAAGACAGATTATCAGGTGAGGATGCATGTTGGAAATGGATACTTAAGCATTTTTGTTAATTTAAGAATAACATAAAGGTAACATAGTCACAGATTATGTTGATTTATCTATGCATTAGGAAAATAAATAAAATAACAGTTAAAATTGAAGAATTGAAAAATGAAAGTAGAAGAGTGGCATCTAGACCTTACAGAGAAAGCAGTACGGAACATTGGTTGTTTGATTTCTTGAAAGACAAGATTCTCTTAGATGCTTTTATACATAAATAATTGTAAAAAGAAGATGACAAAGATGAGAATACTATAAGTGAAGTTATATAAGTATTCAGATTCTGTTATATCTATGGCAGAGATATTAAGGCTTAATTATTAAAATAGATTGTTAACCTAATGATAACATAAGCATAACATATTCTCTTTTTCTGAACGGTTATTTTTGTGCTATAGATAGAAAAAAAAGTAAACATTTAAATTTCAATCAGATATGTTATTACCGAACGAATGGATAGAGAACAGTATTGAAATATACATCTATCAGCACACAACAAAATCGCAGATAATTTACTGGATTGTCTTATTTGCAGTAACAGTCACATTAGTGGCACTTCCATTTATCTATGTAGATATTTCCGTACAGGGTAGTGGAGTAGTGAGACCGGTAGCGGAAAAAGCGGAAATAACTTCTTCCATTACAGAAATTGTAGATTCGGTTTTTGTAAAGGAAGGAGAGCAGGTTAACAAGGGTGACGTGATACTAAGATTCAGAACCAATAGTTCTGATTATAAAATCAATTATCAGACCAGCCGACTGAATGATTGCAGCGCACAGCTTGCCGACCTTGCTTTTCTGGCAGAGGGCGATTGTCCGAAGCTCTTCAGTTCTCCGGTAAGACAACAGGAATATGCCTATTTCATTCGTAAAAAACAGGAACTGGAAACAGGATTGGCACAAGCAGAAAAGGAATATCTCAGAAATAAAACATTGTTTGAAAAGAAAGTTATCTCTGAGGAGGAATACGACAGTTACTATTTCAAGTACAAAAGTCAACAAAATGAATTGGCATCGCTGGTACAAAGCCAGATAAGTACATGGCAGGCAGACCAGAATACATACAGGAATACATACAATGAAATGAGTACCAACCTGAAGCAGGAAATAAAAGATAAGGATATGTATATTGTCCGAAGTCCGGTAGATGGAACTGTTGACCAGTTCTCCGGAGTATATCGTGGCAGCAGCATTCAGGCAGGACAGTCTTTAGCTGTCATAAGCCCCGACTCAACACTATGTATTGAGGTATATGTCACACCAAGAAATATCGGATTCATGAGTGTTGGCATGCCTGTAAATGTGCAGGTGGAATCCTTCAATTACAACGAATGGGGGACAATACCTGGAAGAGTGAAGGATATATCATCAGATTTCCTGACAGACAGTCAGGGAAATTCCTTCTACAAGGTAAAATGTGAAATGGAGCGCGACTTCCTCCAACTAAAGAGCGGAAGAATAGGAAAACTAAAAAAAGGGATGACGGTAAATGCACATTTTATGGTAACAAGACGGTCATTGTTCGACCTGCTTTATCAGAAGATGGACGGATGGGTAAATCCGAAGCAGTATGAGAATGAAACGATGGTAGCTAAACTGAATTGATGGTGAATATAGAATAAAAGAATTATGTATAGAAAAGGAATCAAAATTAAACAGCATGACATTACTGATTGCGGTGCTGCATGTCTTGCCTCTGTATGTGCACATTATGGGCTTCAATTCCCTGTTGCCCGCATCCGCCAGTATGCCTTTACAGACCAAAAGGGGACTAACGTATTGGGGATGATTGAGGCAGCAAACCGTCTCGGACTTTCAGCAAAAGGTGTAAGAGCACAGTTTGAGGCTCTTTCCATCGTACCGAAACCAACAATTGCACATGTGATTGTGCACGAGCATTTACAGCACTTTATTGTCCTGTATAAAGTAGAAAAGGAACACATTACCTATATGGACCCCGGTGACGGTAAAATGCATAAGGTTACGAATGCTGAGTTCCAGAAAATGTGGACTGGTGTGCTTGTTCTGATGGAACCGGAGGAGACCTTTAAAAAGGGAAACATGAAAACGAGCATGACAAGGAAATTCTTCTCACTACTGGCTCCACATAAGAGTGTCATGATGCAGGCTGTATTCGGGGCGTTAATATACAGTATATTAGGGCTTTCTACTTCCGTATATGTAGGTAAGATTACTGATTATGTCCTGGTAGACGGAAATATCAACCTGCTTAACCTTATGGGAATTGTGATGATTATTATTCTGATACTTCGTACTTTCATAGGATCAATGAAAAGCATTCTAGCATTGAAGACCGGGCAACGAATAGATGCAGCTCTGATTCTCGGTTACTATAAGCATTTGCTGACATTGCCACAACAGTTTTTCGATACTATGCGTGTGGGAGAAATCATTTCGCGTGTGAACGATGCGGTGAAGATACGAAATTTCATCAACAATGTATCTCTTGACCTGGTAGTAAACATGATGATTCTGTTATTCTCGGTAGGTCTGATGTTCGTGTATTCGTGGGAACTTGCCTTAGTGACATTGGCATCCGCGCCGTTATTTTTGCTCATTTTCTGGGCTTTCAATAGGCTGAACAGAAAATATCAACGCGGCATCATGGAGAGCAGTGCAGATCTGGAGTCTCAGTTGGTTGAATCTATAAATTCCATTTCGACAATCAAGCGTTTCGGTATAGAAGACTTTGCGAATTTGAAAACAGAAACACGTTTTGTACATCTCCTGAAGAACACCTATCGCAGCATTTATGGGGCAATTATGGCTCAGGGAGGTATCCAGTTTGTATCAACCGCAATAACAATTGCTGTGCTATGGATGGGAAGTGTTCTGGTCATAGACAAGGAACTTACACCAGGTACGCTGATGGTATTCTATTCGCTTATCAGTTATGTCATATCACCGATAGGGTCATTGATTTCATCCAACCAGACAATACAGGATGCGCTGATTGCAGCAGACCGCCTTTTTCAGATTATGGATCTTGAGCGTGAACAGGATGACAGCCAGAAAATAGAACTCAGAAAGGATATGATCGGTGATATTGTGTTTGAGAATGTATCATTCCGATATGGCTCCCGTAAGGAGGTATTTAACGGACTCAACCTGAAGATAGATAAAGGAAAGACCACTGCAGTCATCGGTGAGAGTGGGTCCGGTAAAACTACACTCATATCATTGCTTCAACATATTTATCCGATTCAAAGTGGTCAGATACGTATTGGTGGATATGATATTTCCCAAATAAGCAATAAGAGCCTTCGTAGTCTTGTTGGTACTGTACCACAGCAAATTGAGCTTTTTGCTGGTACTATTATAGAGAATATAGCAGTGGGTGATCTCCAACCTGATATGAAGCGTATTGTAGATTTGGTAGAACAACTTGGTTTGAAGGACTTTATTGAGCGTCTTCCTAATGGCTACATGACCTATATAGGAGAACATGGAGCTTCTTTATCTGGTGGTGAACGGCAGCGAATAGCCATAGCCCGTGCGCTGTATAAGGAGCCGGAAATTCTAATTTTTGATGAAGCGACTTCTTCCTTGGACTCAATATCTGAGAAGCATGTAAAGAGAACACTCGATGCACTGGCCAGTTCCGGAAAGACAGTCATTATCATTGCTCATCGTTTGAGTACTGTAAAAAATGCAGATATGATTGTGGTACTTGACAATGGTAAAGTATCCGAAACCGGTACGCATAAGCAATTGTTTGATTCCAATGGTATTTACAACAGATTATGGAATGAGCAGTTTGATCAGCTGGATTAAAATGAGTATTAACATAATAGAAGTAATAACTTATGAGAAGATTAGTATTCGTGTCCTGGATGAACACGAAGTGAAAGAAATGATTGGTGGAATTGATCGGTTGCATTATGAGGGTGAGAATCCTCTAATGAAAGATATGGTTGGACTTTGTAATGATTAATATCTAGAATCTATGATATCCTTGGTATTTCTTTATGAAAAACAAATCTATTTGATATGTGAAACTATTGCAATAGTATAAATGAAGTATTAATAATTAAAAAAGTAACAATTATGAAAAAGTACAATGAATCTGCAATGATGCAGAAAATGAGTTTGAAAGAGATGAATGAAGTTAATGGTGGATTTTTCCCCATAGTTATTTGGGGATATACTATTACCGCAGCGATGGCTAAGTCATTTATCGGTGCTTGTGCGACAGCTGGAGTTGCAGCTGGTATTGCTGCAGCTAGTAATGATTAATAATAAATGTAGAATAATGTATAGTAAAAAACAAAAAAAAGTAATAAAGTACTTTATACTTTTTTGCGCAATGTTAGGTATCATAATTGGTGCTATTGCTGGATATAAGGTCGGAAAGAAAGAACATTTAAACGATAGTGTAAAAATAGAAAATGATTATGAAAAACGATAAAATGAATTTTGAAGAACTTTCTTTTGAAGAAAAAGTTAGAACAGAAGGTGGAGTTATTCCTGTTGTAGTAATTGGCGCTGCAAAATTACTTGCACTTGCAGCAGCAGGTGCAACAACAGCGACAGTTACAGGATTTGCCACATATGGTCTGGTTCGTTTGATTGATAATGTTTGTGAATAAAACCTTAATTAGAGATTATAAGAGATGAGGATGTGTCAATGTCATGTCACATCCTCTCATTTTTTTAAATTTCCTATACAAACCATATTACATTCCTATAAACCACTATTTATTTATCCGTATTATTGTAGATTATATTTACCCAAAGCAGAAATATTATTTATGTGATACTTATACATAGCTTGATAAATATTATCAATAGTTCGTTAAAAATTCGCCAAGCCTAAGCGGCTTTGGCAGTAAATAAAATGAGTTCTTTGAAAAGTTTGTCAATAACTTGCGGGTCTGGTCTAATCCCAAACACGCAAATAAATCGTTCAAGCATATAAGCATTGTGTATGAAAGACTTGCAGGAGGATATGGAATAGGTTATTCCGAGCCTCTTACATGCCGCTTTGGCCAAGTTGACAGCAGCAAGCGATGCATTGAAGTGAAAATCCAATTTCCTGAAGTCGGTAGACTGGCAGTTGGTGATTCCTGCATGCTGCTTGCCATCTCTAAAGCAAAATTCCAACTGGAACCTGGTTCTGTAATAATCCAGCACCTCGCGTCCATCCATGGAATCGTCTGTAGAGAAATAAAGTTGCCACTTGTCTGTTCTTCCGTCCATCGGATACCAGATGGCTAAGGAAACATACCTTTTGAAAGCTTTAGCATAAACCCTCAATCCGTATATCTTTCCTTTGTTCACCTCGTATTCCTTGCACCGGGTCAAATCCAGATTGGCAAAGTCAATCCTGCCGTCAAACCACTTGGGATGACCACGTTTTCCTGTTTTCTTTTCCAATGTCGGATAGTACAGGACAACATCATTCCTAAAGCGGCTGATAACATGGAAACCGTTCTCACACATAGGCGTTACGAAAGTTTCCTTGGAAAAGAATGCGTCTGCAACCACCGTTTTGGATATGCTTTGCAGCTTGTCTTTTCTGCTGATAAGATAGCAGCTGTACCAGTCAACAAGGTTCTTGTCCATATTATCCAAGGTCTTACAATCCGGTGTCTGAATGGAACCTAAAGTCATGCATTCATGGTTGTCGATGTCAATGACACCGATGCCCATGATTTCCAATCCTCGCTTGTACTCTCCTGCACAACCGGACCAGAAGTAACCTATCCAAGGTGTCTTCTTGCCTGATTTGGGAATATAGGAAGGGTCGATGGCAATGGCTTTTCTTTTGCCTGTGAGATGCTTGCTGATGATAGATCCGTTGAACGCAAACCAGTCGAAAGTTTCATGCTCAAAAAGGTTACGATAAGTCTGTTCTGAGAAACAGCCATATCTGCCCAATTGGAGGAAGTTTATACGATCCGGGATGGCCATGAATAATTTCATGGTGTCCATGAACGTTTTTTCAAAAGGTTTGTGTATATTCACGACTGATTTGAGAGCCGACAGGCACTCGGATTGGTATTGCATAAGGAGTGTTTCTTTAGTCATAATCAGAAGAGTTCAGAGACTTCTAATTTACTAAGAAATAACGAATTATGCAATACTTTTCTCCTTTATTATCAGCAGGTTAGCTCTCTTTTTTTCAGCACATTTCTTCATGCTTAACCATTCGTTTTTGACAACATTTCAATGACCTCTTTAGTGTTTCCGAACCAGCTTTTGCCGGTTCTATTGTTTAACTTTTAATCTTTCGGTAAAAATTTACCGAAGTATTGATATTATTATTTTCTGCTTTTAACTTTATGATAACAATATGATAACCTGAATCCTTTTCTAATGCACTTACATTTGCATCATAAATAAGGAATTAAGTATAACATAAAATTTTAATTATTATGATAGCAGAATTAATCGTTTCAGCAGTAGCATCAGTATCTTTGTCAACACCAAAGGTAGTTTATAATATAGCCTCAGATGATAAGAAAGTGACTAACATTGAGGCGTATTCGGTAAGTGAAGGCAAGTATCTAAAACGTATTTATAAGATACACTTTATTTATAATGCAGAAGGGGAAGTGACCGATAAGAATACATATCAGTGGGATGAAAGAAATTCCGGATACGTTCTTAAGGATACTGAGAAATTTACTAAATAATGAAATCATAATTCTTCTCTTAAAAGTTAAAACGTAGAATCCCTGGTTATGTACGAACAAGTACTGAATATCAGGGATTTTTTTCATTGTATATTATGAGATATATAAATCTTACAGTATAGGTTTTATAATTATTGGATTCTTTGTTAACACTGTGATAACATAACAGTAACATAAACTCTTGTTCTTTGCGCATACCTTTGCAGCATAAGAATAACAAAATAACATAAAAACATTTCAATTATGAGAAGAATGATGAAACTGGCTTTTGTAGCCATCGCAGGTTTTGCCTGCATGCCGGTTGCTGTAAGGGCACAGCAGATGCCTCCGGTACCGGTTGACAAGGAAGTGAGAATAGGTAAACTGGATAACGGACTTACATACTATATCCGTCATAATGAATATCCCAAGAACCAGGTGGACTTCTATATCGCCCAGAAGGTGGGTAGTATCCTTGAAGAGGATAATCAGCGCGGATTGGCGCATTTCCTTGAACACATGTGTTTCAACGGAACAAGGAACTTCCCAGGAAGCTCTATGATCAAATGGCTGGAGTCTGTAGGTGTGAAGTTCGGTTATAACCTGAATGCCTATACCAGCATTGATGAAACTGTATATCGTATCTCCAGCGTACCTACAGAACGTATCGGGGTACAGGATTCATGTCTGATGATTCTGTCCGACTGGGCTGACGGCCTCTTGCTCGAAGGTAAGGAGATAGACGAGGAACGTTCCGTTATACATGAGGAATGGAGAAGCCAGCTGCCTCCGAATATGAGAATAATGGAGAAACTGCTTCCGGAGATATATCCAGACAGCAGATACGGGCACCGACTTCCTATAGGAACTATGGAAGTGGTGGACAATTTCCCTCATCAGGCTCTTCGAGACTATTATGAAACATGGTACCGTCCTGACCTGCAGGGTATAGTTGTGGTAGGTGACATTGATGTGGACCGCATAGAAGGCAAGATCAAGGAAATGTTCTCAAAGATTGAGAAGCCTGTAAATCCGGCAGAGAGGGTTTATTTCCCGGTGGCCGACAATGAAAAGCCTATTGTCGCTTTCGGCTCGGATAAGGAGCAGGATAAATATGTGGCTCAGATTATGTTCAAGTATGATGCCCTGCCTGATTCATTGAAGGGAACAATGGCTGATGTTACAACCGCTTATCTGCTTGATATGGCCCAGATGATGCTACAGATAAGACTGAACGAACAGGGACAGAAGGCGGATGCTCCGTTTGCGGCGGCTTCTGCATTTTACGGTGAGTTTATTATGGCAAAGACGAAACAGGCTTTCCAATTTGCTATGCTTCCAAAAGGTAACAGTTTCGACGAAGGACTGAAGGCTGTCTACCGTGAGGCTCTTCGTGCAAAGAGAGGAGGATTTACCGCCACTGAATATGCGCGTTGCCGTACAGAATATCTTTCTCAGCTTGAGAAGGCATACAACAACCGTAACCAGCAGGAAAACAAGACTCTTGCAGAATCGTATGTGCGCAATTTCATTGACAAGAAGCCTATACCGGGTATAGAGACGGAATATCAGATGATGAGCATGATAGTTAACCAGATACCTGTAGAAGCTGTTAATCAGGTGTTCTCGCAGATTGTTTCGGACAAGAACCTGGTTGTTCTCGGTATGATGCCTGCACGCGAAGGCGAGTCCTGTCCTAAGGATGAAGATATACTCGCATTGCTTTCTCAGGTGGAAGCCGAAAACATTGCTCCTTACGTGGACAATGTGAAGGATGAACCATTGGTAAGCGAATTGCCGGCAGCCGGAAAGGTGGTGAAGGAAAATATGCTTTCTGATGCCGGAGCCAAGGAATGGATTCTTTCAAACGGTGCAAAGGTGATATTGAAGAAGACTGACTTCAAGGCTGACGAAATCAATATGATGGCTGTGGCTAAAGGCGGTATCTCGGTTTATGGAAATGACAAGGCTGCAGACCTGATGTTCATGCCTGCCGTACTGGAACAGCACGGTCTGGGTAATTTCACCAACTCGGATCTGACCAAGCTGATGGCCGGAAAGCAGGTATCTCTTAAAGTAAGTCTTGATGACTATGTACGTACACTGTCCGGAAACACTACTCCTAAGGATCTGAAGACTTACATGGAGATGATATACATGACCTTCACCGGACTTACAGTAACACCGGATGAATTTGTCGCCATGCAGAATCTTTATAAAGGAGTTATTCAGAATCAGGAACAGAATCCGAGCTTCGTATTCCAGAAGAAGGTTCAGGAGTTCCTTTACGCATCGCCTAACAAGCAGGTGTTCGGTGTAAGTGATATTGAGAAGGCAAACCGTGAGAATATCCTTTCCATCATCCGTGAGCAGCTTGCCAATGCAGCCGAGTTTACATTTGTATTCAGCGGAAACTTTGATGAAGCGGAATTAAAGACACTGGTTGAGCAGTACATAGCATCTCTGCCTTCTGTAAAGGGAAAGAAACAGGAACTGAAACATAACAGTGCGGTTGAAATCAAGGCTGGTAGCGAAGAGAAGGAGTTTGCCATGAAGATGGAAGTACCTCAGGGAAGTGCGGCCGTTGTCATCAGCGGAAAGATGCCTTACTCATTCAAGAACAGGCTGATGGCTTCAATGTCGGCACAGATAATCTCTACACGCCTTCTGAATGAAGTCCGTGAGAAGGAAGGTGCAGTATATAGCATATATACCCAGGGTTCTCAGGAAAGACTCTCTGAAATGTCAGTTACATATCAGACTATATTCCAGGTTAAGCCTGAAAAGAAAGACCGTGCACTTGAAATCATCCGCAACGAGTTTGAGAAGCTGGCAAAGGAAACACCTGTAGAGGAGCTTGACAAGGTGAAGGAGTTTATGGTGAAGCAAATCACTGAAGACGAGCATACCAACAGCTACTGGTGCTCGATGATGGCCGGCAACGAGCTTCTTCCTTCCGGAATCTGTGTAAAGGCTGAACAGACCATACTGTCCATTACACCAGAAGAACTGTCCGGCTATGTCAATGAAGTAATGAAGCAGAATAACTATAGGGTTCTGGTAATGATGCCTGAAGGTAAATAGGTTATATGGATTAAAGAGGGTGCGTTTCACATCCTCTTTAATTTTTACTCATAAATTGACTTAATTGTAAAATAAACAAAAGCGTATTCTCTTAACCTACTGATAACATTTGGATAACCTCAATCTTCTTTCCGCCTTTATATTTTTGTGGTGAACAAATAAAAATGATTAAAGATGAAAAGATTGACATTTATACTAGTTATTGTCGGATTGATTTTCTATTCCGAATATGGATATGCACAAGAAAAAAAATGGACTCTTTCGGAGTGCATTGATTATGCGGTAACACACAATATAGAGGTAAAACAAAGTGACAATCAGATTCAAAATCTGAAAGTAGAGAAGAATACATTAAGATACAGTTTTCTTCCGGATTTGAATGCAGGTGCTTCGCAGAACTTTACATTCGGGCGTTCTCTGAATCAGAGTAATACATATGAAAACAGCAACATACAGAACTCTTCTTTCTCTGTAAGCACTGAAATTCCTATTTTTATGGGATTCAAACGTACAGCTTCTCTATCACAGAATAAATTTGATTTACTTGCAGCTGAAGCAAATAAGGAGCTTATTAAAAACAACCTGCTAATAAATGTGGCAGGGGCATATTTTCAGATACTGCTTAATAAAGAAATATATAATATAGCACTGGAACAGATACAACTTACCAAGGAGCAGGAAGCTTGTACAAAGATCTTGATTGATAATGGTAAAGCTGCCGAATCACAACTTTACGATGTCCGTGCTCAATTGGCTGATGATGAACTGACGGCAACAGAAGCACGAAATTCATTACGACTTTCTTTTCTTGATCTGGTACAACTTATGGAATTAGATGAATATGATGAATTTGATATTGATTCCATAGATGGGGATATTGCTATTGCCGATACTTTGAGCCCGGTAAATATTTATCAGTCAGCTCTAACATGTATGCCACAGATACGTCAAGCGTATTATGCTTTGCAAAGTAAAACAAAAGGCATAAAGATAGCCAAGTCCGGATTTTATCCTACTATATCTTTTGTAGCGGGAATGAGTACAAATTACTATAACAACAATTCTGCTCTATATGAGAATTTCAGGAAGCAGTTTAATAACAACATGCAGAAAAGTCTGTGTCTAACTGTTAGTATTCCTCTTTTCGACAGGTTCTCGACGAGAAACAAAGTACGTTCAGCACGTATAGAAGAGAATAATGCTAGATTGTCCTTAGATAATGAGAAGAAGCAATTATATAAAGATATTGAACAGGCCTATACAGATGTAATTTCTGCGTATGAAAAATACCGTTCTACAACAAAAGCGGTAATGGCTAACGAAGAAGCGCACAGATACGCTTTAGAAAAATATGCAGCAGGAAAGTCAACTGTATTTGAATATAATGAAATAAAGATGAAACTTGCAGATGCGCTTTCACAACAATCTCAGGCAAAATATACATATCTACTGAAAGACCGTATTCTGGCCTTTTATTCATGTTTTACATTAACTGATTAATACTGATAATCATGTGTTCGATAAAAATTAAACTTGATGTAGTCTTAAGGCATAAGGGAATGACATTAAAAGAACTTTCAGAAAAAACTGGTCTAACTATATCAAATCTTTCTAATATAAAGAATAATCGAATAGCATGCATCAGGTTTTCAACACTTGAAAAATTATGTAAAGTCATAAACTGCCAACCTTATGATTTATTGGAGTATTATCATTAACGTAACAATAACATAGTAATAACCTCAAAAAGGTGATATATCGACTACATTTGTATCATAAGAAAATTAATAAATAACTTATAATACAGATAAAAAATCAAATTAAGGCAAAGTGAATATAATGATTTGACTAACCTAAACAAGATAGGAATACATTAAATATAAGAAATATAATTCATTTTATTAAAAAGCATTTTATGGAAAAGAAGAGTAAAAGACAGAAAACAAAATTGATTTCTATTGATGAAATGAGAAATGTAAATGGAGGGGCATCCATTATATCAGGAGATGAATTTTCTCAATTGAAATTGCCTATCGGTATGCGTAAGAAATTTTAATGTTAAACATTTAATAGGAAAAACAATGAAAAAAGAAAAAACTACAATGATTAAAGAAGACGAGTTGAAGCAGATTTATGGTGGATGTATAGAAGAGCCAAGCTTGAAAACAGGTCCATTAACAATGGAAGACATCTTAGATCCATTTTTAAATGGATTTAAAATCCATTGATATAATACTGCAAATGTCTAAAGTTATGAGGGTGTTCATTCATATGAACGCCCTCTTTTTATTTAATAATCAAGTATGTTGTATCGCAGAATTACAATAAGATAAGTCTGAAAAGCATATTCTTTTTTCCTTAATATTGATATAGTCTTTAGATTGTGTTACTGAATCAAAAGCGAAAGTATTTATTTATTTATGTAGCGGAGAAACGGGGTGGAATTCTTCTCGATAGAGAAAGGAGGCTCCTATTTAGATCTTCAGGAATCGCGGGAGTGGAAAGTGGAAGTTGAATCTAATTATTTTTCGTGAATGACATCTGATGACATCTGGTGACACCTGATGACAGTGTTGTATCACAGCGGTTTAAGCCTTATATATTTGCAGTCGAATTCAACATTTA
>OGLG01001348.1_pt1 | contig 14547 bp, 10 predicted proteins | sample 1572621 | NCBI WGS metagenome assembly OGLG01 (sample SAMEA2581912, study PRJEB24529) | metagenome | biome: Human gut stool | place: China | collected 2011 | reverse complement strand
ATGTGCCTTCAGGTGCTGGAAGTGATAAAGCTCATATTAAATTTATTAATGGAGTAAATATTGAGGTTGAGATTTCTTAGCTAAATTATATTTAATGATGTAGTTATTATTTAAAGATTAGTAAAAGTTACTAATTATTTCACTATCTTAATTATTTATTTTTATATTATTAGATCCGAATACATCAATATTAGTAGTACCAAGTAATGTTTTATTAATTTCAATGAATAATAATCCATATACATCTAAATTATCTATAGGAATATCTAGAACAATTGCAGTTGATAACACAATATATAGATATTGCTTAAATCATAAATAATTCATTTATTATGTATGACAAGATATTACTAATGATTTATTACTTTCCCATTGTTCTAATATTACTTGACCTGCATTTCCCGAAACTTTTGTATAGACTTTCACATGTCCTCCACGTTCATCATATTCCCAATCTCCAGAAGAACTTATTCCATTCCAACTAACTTCTAATTTATTACTAGTATTATTTTTATCATATTTATATGAGTCTATATAACTAATACCTTCCCACCGATCATTATTACTATTATATTCGGTTTGTACAATATTAGGATTGGCATTAAATACGTATACCCATTCAGGTGATTTACCACTCTGACTTAAACGAACGTTTATTTCCTTATATATGTTAATGAAAAACAGTATATTATATATGAACGAACAATTATTAGGTTATTGGATAGAGGATTTAATATGGTGTCCAAGTCAATGTTATTATTATTTTCTTGATCCGATTTCATCTCAAGGTTATTGTATTTATCTTAGGTGGAGACATTCAGATCCATGGACAGCTGAATTAATTAAGTGCACATCTGATTGGGAATTTATTTACGACGAGCCTTGGGAATATATTGAACTAGGGCGTAATTATTCTTCTAATGAGTATCGATCTTTGGAGAAAAAAGTCTTAAAAGTAGTAAAGAAGAGATTTTCGGCTGTAACTTTTAAAAATAGAGTTTATGAAAAAGAGGAATAGTTATGAATTTTTTAGGTGGGGTACTTTATCTCCACAGGATCATAAAGAAGGATCACTTCCTGGGGATTCACCTTCTCGAGGATTTCATACAGCTCCAGTTAGGAAGGGATTTTATGCATTTCCCAAAGGTTATATTGAAACTTTTCTATTAGGTAAGTCTCCTAAAGATATGATCCCTGGGAAAGAAGGTAATGGTAGATTCTTTTATCTTAGAGATTTGACTGGGAAAAAGATAATAAGAGATGAGTATTATAATTTACGGCCTGATGAAAAAACGGCGATACTAAGGAGGGTCGGGATAAAAGAGATTCAAGTAGATTTTTGTTACACAGGAGATGATGATTATTCTGACGACCAAAAATTCATCGCCGTATATTCTCCAAGGCCGAAGAGATTTGTATATACTGGACCTTATATTTGGCATCACTTGAGAGACTATGATAATAATAAACCTTTAGTTAATCCATCAGACATAATAGCCGAGAAAGGTTCATGGATAAAAACGACACTTGATGTTTGGTGGAAAGCTCTTAAGAAATCTGATACAATATATAGATGGAAAAGTTATATAGACCGAGGAAAAGGAAATAGACATGGAAATCCTCATACATGTCCAAGTTGGTATTGTAAGGATGATTATGAAGTATTTATAGAGAGAATATAAAGAAAATAAAAGACTAGTATTGGGAAAATTAAACCCTTTACTAGTCTCTTTTTTTTTATTCTATTATAGTCCAAGCTTCTCGAATTACTTTTCCAGCATCTTCATAGCTCATCTCAGAAAAACCGGACTCTGCATATCCATAACCCCAAGAATTTTTTATCATAAATCCATCTCTAGAGAAACCAACAATACTTATCGCATGTCCTCCTAAGTTTTCAGAACCATTCCAGAAATCATCACGTTCTCCGTTTCTTACAATAACAGCTATAAGTGCAGGTCCATTTGTTATCACTGCATGTTTAATTCCTTCAATAGTTGATATTCTTGAGAAGATTTTTATTTCTCCGGCCGCTTTCATTAACTCAAAACCTTCGGCAGGCATCATTCCATCTATTGTTTTATTAGCTCTAAGATAGTATAACCAATCAGGCTTTTTCTCCAGAGTTTTTCCATGGCTTAGCTGATAAAAGTTATACATTTCTGCTATTGAATGACTAACACAGCTTCCGACACTACCTTGATCCCACACTTTGCCGATATCTTTAAGTTTATATTCGGCCGGAAGTGTGATAGGTTGTGGTTTATATTCTGAGTAACTTTCTAGGTTTTCTGTTTTAATATAACCGTAAGATCTCATAATTACTTTTTTATTTTTCCGAATATAAGTTCAAGCATTCCCTGAACTAGAGCGATATCAAATACCCCGTTACTAGCTAATCCAACACCAGCACCTACTATGAGAGATTGCCACCAAGAAGCTTCAGCAAGACATCCAAGATCGAAAAACCAACCAAACATACATAATCCAATAGCGACTATCCAAGAAATTAATTGATTAGCCCACCCTGGAAGTTCTTTACCTATAATTCTTTTGATTGCCTGCGTAACAACAGGAACACCAGCCACTAAAGCAGCTAATGTTGAAAATACTGATACGAAATCCATAATTTTATTCCTTTCTAAATTTAATTAAGTATATACTATCTCCGGCGGATTCAGTTATCGAGAATACATAAGTCGTATCTTCTTTAGTGGTTATAGTTGTATACTGTGTAGTTATAACTGAATCACTAGTAAAATACATCGACTTAGGCCATTCTCGATATTCCATAAACGCCGGAAGTAAGTTTGCTGTAGTTATACTATCTATTATTCTTTGCGGTTCTATCGAAAAGCCTTCATAAAAAGTAGTATTAAATTTTCGGGTAGTACCACAAGAAATAATTAATAGAGTAGTGATCAGGGTTAGAATTAATTTTTTCATTCTTCTGATAATTTTACGATATATATTAAATTCGGATCTTTAGATTCAAGAGCATCATAATCAGTTTTTTCTATAATATCTGATAATTCTTGTGTTGGTTGTCCGAATATCCAAAGCTTTCTAGAATCAGTGCTCATATAAATACCATTAATATGTTTCTCTCTAGAATATTCAGCTTCAGGTCCTTTATAAAAATTAGTTAATGCCATATATTAGAGTGTTTTAATGGTTAGTGCTTGTTCTAGTTCATAAATTTTCTGGTCAAGAACCTTAAGACATCCTACTAAATTGCTCTGTCCACCTAAGTAATGTGTATCTGAAAGACTCGGGAAATTACTATAAATACTATCATCATCTGGATCAGGATCTTCAAAACCGGCAGATGAATTTACTCTCTGAATTGCAAACTTTAAGAGATCGAAGTTATATTTATCTCCTTGTTTTCTAGCTTCCACTTCTGCAGCTAATCCTCCTTCAGTCTCTCCTCCTGAACCAATAAGTTTATCTATCTTTTCATTTAACTCTGATTTTGTAGAGTCTATATATTCTCTTATAGCAATATCTTCGGTAGTTCTTTCTTGGGTTTCGGTATTCAAGTTTTCCTTAAATTCTTGATCAGCCGTTTTTCTCGCCTCGGATTCTTGAGAAATTTTTTCAGTTAATTTTTCCTTCGTGTCTTTCAAATCCTCCTCAAGAACATCAAGCTCGGTATTTATTGTTCCCAGACTTGAAGCATGATCAGCAATATCAGATATAGCTTTTTCGAGGCGTGATTTATCTTCGGCTGATAAAAGACCATCTTTCTGTGGTGTAGCATTTGGATAGATTCTTTGAACTCCACCCTCTTCATTCCCAACATAAAGATAATTATCAACCAAGTTTATAGCTATTTCCCCTGAAGCTAACCCACTAGGAAGAATTCCACCTGTAGTATATCTTTTTACTCTAATTACTTGACGTTTTCCTTGGCTTCCTTGATCATCTCCACCATCTATCTCTGAAATTGTAGTAGTTAATCTTAGAGCATCAGTATCTTGAGTTACAGTAGTTGCATAAGTATTTCCAGAACTAATTCCAGAGAGAACTTTATTTCCTAAGTAATCAGCTGAACCATCTTTTGAAACTTTAACCATTCCAGATTCTTCAGAAGTAGTAAAAGATATTCCATGATGTCCATCTGATTCTATTCCTGAAACATACTTTCTAGGACTTTCTTCACCACCATCTCCAGTTACTGTTATTCCAGGGATTGTTCCTTTATTAACTTGAATTCTATGATTATTTAAGATAGTATTTACAGAGATTCCAGTAACAAATTCTTCCGATCCACCTACTTCTCCATTTTCAATTTCAATATTAGGGAATGGTTTAGAATTTCCTGATAGTGTATTCCCTGAGAGTGTAATTCCTGAAATATATTCTCCGGAGGGTGCTAGATATGATCCAGTTAAGTCTCCTTTTAAGGCTTCTACAACATGTCCAAAGGAATCGATCTTAATGTTTGTGACAAAAGCTCCAGAATTACCCCCTGCATTAGTTCCTGTAGTTGGTTGAGAAGCATGTGAAATTACTTGATTTCCTCCAATAGATCCACCTCCAGTTAAACCAGGACCTGCAGAGATAGTAGTTGTTACTTTTGCTAGGTCTGCTAATGAAAGACCAGAATCTGATATAACTTTTCCTGTAGTTCCATTAAAAAGTACTAGATTTCCAGAAACTGCACTTCCTGGTCCTGTTACAGCTCCATCTATATTAGTCTGTACAACTGTCCAATCAGAATCATTAGCAGTTGAACCATCTTTGATACAAATTATTATATCACCAGGTTCAAGTCTAAGTCCTGATACATTCGGAGCTCCAGTAGTGGCAACATAGACGTCACCTGTTGTATGTTGAGCAGGAAGACTCTTAACAGTTCCAGTTGTTCCGAGAGTTCCTTTAAATTTCAAGGCTACAGCAGCTTCTATTTTTTCTCCAATTTCCTTGATAACAAATGCAGTAGTAGCTAACTGATTAGTATTAGTTCCTTGTGGAGCTGTTGGAGCCTCTGGAGTTCCTGTGAAGATAGGACTTTCAATGGGAGCTTTAGTTGCTTCTAAGGTGTTCAACTCACCTCGTAGACCAGTAACCTCTGAAATATCATGTGTATGGTTTTTGGAAGTATTAATTGTAATATCTCCTGAAAAATCAGTTACTACACCTCCAGTAACAGCTCCAGTTAAAGTTATATTTCTTTTAGAACTTAATTTATCAGCACTACCAGCATTTCCAGAGACTGATTTAGGAGCTTCATGCACATGGTCAGCTCTAGCCCACTCCTTAGATTCTCCAGCTATTGCATGTCCTAATGGTTTAGGAACAGTAAATGAGGGGCTAGGAATTTTTATCGTTACAGCCTCAGAACCATCAAATGTAGTTTTATCTGTTCCTTCAAAAGTTCCACCAGTAAAAGTAAGTTTATTTTTTACCTTTCCAGCCGAAACTACAGTTCCTATACCTCCAGAGAAAACAATATCTCCTCCTGTTATTACATGTCCAAGCTTATCACCTGCTTCTGCTTTGATATGTTCTGTGAACTCATTATTCAAAGAATTAATAATATTCAAAGTTTCAGACATATCTTCTTTAGTGGAAATTATTTCAAATGCATTTTTTCCAGCTCCATTTCTTTTTCCGACGGCTAGAATAATTTTAGCATTTTGAGAAGTAGTTCCATAAATTGCAATAACTGGCTCTCCTTGAGTAAATATAATGTTTTCTAAGGCTAGGATCGCTTCAGATCTACTTGTAAATAGTTCTGTATTTATTTTAAAATTAATTATTTGATCCATTTCATTCCTACTTTTAAATTTAAAAGGAGGCAATCAAGTTTTTACTCTTGATCAACCTCCCTTTATTTTATTTATCTAATAACTGCTTTTTAAGTTCATCTATTTCGGCCTTAAGTAATTTAATACCTTCGATTGCTAGAACACTCATTTTAGCATAATCAACTTCTTTAACTAGAACATAAGTTTCACCATCTTTCTCAATGGTTTCAAAGTTTTCAGGGTTAGGTACATCGGATTGTTTAAGTTCGGCGTCTGTTACTAGTTCAGGGAAAGTTGGTTCAAGTTCTTGTGCTATAGTTCCAAGGTCTTTTTTCCCACCTAAAATAAATGAATCTGTCGGAATAGAACAAATCTCCTCAAGTGTATGTTCCAAAGGTTTAATATCTGATTTCAAACGTTTATCTGAAGTCTGATAGAATCCACTAGAAGCATTAACTCTAGTAAGTGATATAGTAGAGTTTAGAGACCAAGTAATCGTACTATTAGCAGTAGATACTGTAGTATTTGTTCCATTTGCCACTTTAGGATTAGCAGAAATTTTTATTCCTCCAACAGTATAGTTATCTATTGTAGTCTTATTATTATTTACTGTATTAGTTAGATTTGAAACAGCATTAGTTCTATTAGTTACTTCATCATCTAACTTTTTCTCTAATTTTCCAAGAGCTCCATTGATACTATCAGTTGCTGCAATAGCTCCAGTCGTAGTTGGTTTTGAATACCCAGTTACTTTAGTATTTGCTCCTGTTACAACGGGATTAGTAGAAATTTTAATTCCATTTACAGTATAATTATCAATAGTTGTTTTATTAGAGTTAATTAAGTTAGGAAGAGTAGTATCAAGCTTTACTTTATCTGCAGCAGTCATAACACCAGCTACGCTAGAAGTTGCAGCTGGAAGAGTTATGTTGTTTGCTGCACTAGCTCCTGTAGAAATAGTTGTTTTTGTTGCTGCGATAGCTACACTTGAAGCTGCTGGCGTAACTGCACCTAAAGCAAAATTCGCTGTGGTTATTCTGTCAAGTTCAGTCTTATCGGTTGAAGTCATTACCCCTGCAAGAGTAGATGATGCAGCTCCAATATTAACAGAATGTTCACTTTTTGCGTCAGTATCTGTAGAATTACCACTAACATCAGTACAAGTGAAGTTTATAGCTACATTAGAAGCTGTTCTAGTCCAACAATTATCATCATTTAAGTGAGAAGAATTCCCAAGAGTTTTAATAGCATTGAGAGTCTTCTTATCAGATGCACTTGCAAGGCCTGCCTGAGTTTCTGATACTTCTGGAAGAGTAATAGAACTAGAAACTGCTTTATTATCTGTAGGATTTATACCCGTTATAGTAATTACTCTTGAGGTAGCTGTTGTAGTAGGTTGAGAAATAACATGATTAGTACCTGTGATTCGGTCAACTTTAGTTTTATCCGCTGCGCTTAGAACTCCCGCTGCAGATTGAGTAGCAGCAGGCAGCGTAATATTATTCGCAGCGGTAGTACCATCAGTAACATTTGTTTTAGAAGCAGCTATTCCTACAGTAGACGCAGCAGGAGTTACAGCGCCAAGAGCAAAGTTAGCAGTATTGATTCTATCTAATTCTGTTTTATCTTTGGCGCTCATTGTACCTGCTGCGGAAGAAGTAGATATAGGAAAGTCTATAGTAGTACTTATATCTTCTTCATTACCATTATCAGATACAAATGTAATAGTAGCTTTATTAGCATCAGATTTTACAGATATATCATTAATAGAATCTGTATTTAATCCATCTAATTTAGTTTTATCCGCTGCGCTTAGAACTCCCGCTGCAGATTGAGTAGCAGCGTTTATCACAGCGGTTCCATCTTCATTAACAGTCGAAGATCTCCACGTATTATAGTTGAGAGTAACTGTGCTAGGAGATGTCGTGAAATTTTTTATCTTATCAGCTCCATGTGCAGAAAGACTATTAAACTCTGTATCTATTACTTGAAGTTTAGTCCATCCAGAAGCTGTATGTCTATTGGCCCAGTTGTCTAATCTGTAATAACAACCCTCTGATGTAACGAACCATTCTTGCCCGATAGCATCATTATTTGTATTCACTACGGATTTGCTAAGAATAGGATCTGTGATAGCATAAAGTGCATTCAGAGTAGCAACTGTTTTATGGCCTTGTATTTCTTCAGCATAGACAATACCGAATTCATTAAGATTCGCAGATTGTAATTGTGCCGGATATTTAGCCATTGTATTCTATTTTTAAATTTTAAAATCTAATATAACATTCTGAAATGCTCCTTTGTATTTCGAAATATATACATAATGAGAAGTTGAAATTCCAGAACCACTTACTATATTAATTTCAGATCTAGTAAAATCTTCTAATATAGCAGCACCTCCATTTTGAACAATCATACTAAGAGTTCCAAGTTCTTTCGGGTAAGAATAGCAATAATACTGAGTACCTGAAGCGGTAATATTAGTTATTCTTTCAGAGTTACTTTCATCCAATAATTTTGTTCCTGATAATGCTAATATATCACTAGCAGGTGGAGTTTTACTAGTTACTGTTCCAAAATATATTCTTGGTCTAAACTTTATCTCATATTGATCGGAAAAACTATCAAGTCCTTCTGCTTTTATAACAGAATTTCCGCTAATCATTAAGCCTTTTTTCTTGGCTGAAATAGTTTCCTTAATTATTCTATTTTCTGTTATACCAGTTATATTACTAATTTCCGAAAATACTCCATTACTAGGTAAAGTAGTCCCAAGATCTCCACTACAAGTTTCTGGATCTTTATATGTTTGGTAATCTGTTACTGTCCATTTAAATCTACCAGCTAAACTTGCTTTATATCCTTTCTCTAAAGTTATAACTTTAGAATTTACATTTGTTATACCAAGGCTATCTGCAGTTACTTCTTCTCCAAGACTATTAGAAAAACTCCAAGTACCTTCCATCATAGGAGTAGGAAGTAATCTATCTGCTATTAGTCTAGTATCTAATTCCCAAGTTACAGTACCATCCTCTGCAATACTTCGTACATAATATTCAGTCTCTAGGTCAGTAACTAATACCTTAGCACCTAATTCTAAACGCTCTACAGGAATAGCATCCCGCTCAGCTATTGTTTTCACTGAGCGGTAGCCTCCCATACCATAAATGGCTGAATGTGTTGGATATACGTCAGAAGTATTGGTGGGAACGATACCCGAATAGAGTACCGTTCCTTTTAAATTATTTTCTGGCATTATCTTTTATCAATTAATTTAACTTCAATATTTAGTATTCCATGATAGAGATTAGCAAGTTTAGTAATTGTATAATCAGTATATCCAGTAAAGATGTTAGTTATACGTCTAGAGTATACTGTTACATCATCAACAGGATAATTATTACAATAGATTCTATACTTACTATACTCTTCTGTTGGAATTGCTACGTAAATATACTTACCTCCTGAACAATCAATAGGAGTGAATGGGAATTCATTATCACCGAAGGAGAAGAAAGAATTCATTGCTATAAAGTCAGAGTCAGTAGGAGCAGAATTACTTGATGCACCTACATAAACCTTATCAGCTGTATCAATCGTTAAAGTAGCTGTTGCAACTTCACTTAGATACGAACCTCTCAATGTGAATGTTTGTCCTCCAGTGGCAGTAATCTTATAAGTACGTTCCTCAACAGGAATATCATGAGTATCTATGAATTGGAAATTAATTTGTCCACTTGGGGTCAATTGATATTCCCATTCAAGAGTAATTTCTGTTGATTCACCTCTCTCTAATAAAGTTCTATCTGCTGTGAATTTAGTAATCTTAAATTCAGTAGGATTATCTCTCTTATTAGAGCCCATCATTCTATACCAAATTCCACTGGCATTGAATATAATATCATTTACCATGAATTTATATCCAAAGGACTCACCATCATTATTAACTAAATAGTAATCACCATCTTGTGCCTTATCTCCATTAGCTAGTGTTGGTAAATTCCTTTCAGCATCCCAAGTACCCTTATAGAACAAACTATGCATTGTTCTTTCAGGTAATTGACTTTCAGGTATTTTTCCATCAGGTCCAAGTTCAGCCTTCTTATCAAGAGCAACCTGAGTAGCTGTTGAAATAGGTTTCTCGAGGTCTGATGTATTATCAACTCTACCAAGTCCAATTTGCTCTTTTGTTACTTCATGAGGATTGTTCTTATCTGCAATATGTTTATCCAGATTAGAAACAACTTCAGAAATAGCGTTTTGAGTTGCTACTGAAATAGGCTTTTCTAAGTCAGATGTATTATCTACTTTTCCGAGACCTACTTGTTCTTTAGTTACTTGATGAGGATTATTAGTATTACCTACGTGATTATTAATAGCTGTATTTAAACTATTAGATAAAGTATCAAGAGCATTCTGCTGTGCTACAGATACAGGTTTATTAATATCGGCTGTATTATCAACGTTACCTAAACCTACTTGATCCTTAGTTACCTTATGAGGATTATCTGTACGATTAGCATGATTATCTAAAGCAGTATTATTAGCTGCTTTGGCATCATCAATTGCTTTTTGTGTAGCAGTAGATATTGGTTTATCGAGATCTGCAGTATTATCTACATTTCCGAGTCCAATTTGTTCTTTAGTTACTTTATGAGGATTACTGAAATCTCTCAAGTGAGCACTAAGATCTGTTCCCTGATCTGTATTAATCTTATCAATCTTAGCGTCAAGTTTATCAAGTTCCTTCTGAGTAGCATTAGAAATAGGTTTGTCAAGGTCGGAAGTATTATTTACATTTCCGAGACCTACTTGTTCTGCAGTTACTCTATGAGGATTTGTATAATCTTTAATATGATTGCTTAAGTCAGTTCCAGAAGAAGTAATTAGAGTCTTAACCTCGTTGATAGCTTCTTTAGCTGCATCAGACAAAGGTTTATCTTTATCTGAAGTATTATCAACGTTACCTAGACCTACTTGTTCTGCTGTTACTTGGTGAGGGTTATTGAAGTCTTTAATATGATTATCTAGACCTCCCTCATTAGAAGTAATCAGATCCTCAAGTTCTTTCTTAGTGTTGTCTACTAATTCTTGAGTAGCATTAGAAACAGGCTTATCAAGGTCGGATGTATTATCTACATTTCCAAGTCCAACCTGTTCTTTAGTTACTTGGTGAGGATTATTAAGATCAGCTACGTGAGTATTAACCTTATCAGTTGTTTCTTTTCCCTTGTCACCTGGATATGCGGTTGAGCTAGTTTCTCCGAGGGCTAAGGAAGCAGAAATTTCAATATATCGAGAACCAGACCATCTATAGGTTAGGTTAGTGTCTTTGGTTACGTAAATCTTTCCAGCTTCACCTGTAGTAGGCAAGTTATCGTAAGAATCTACTTCAATAACATCGTCTACAAAGCTAGGTAATTGAGAACTAGGAACTTTGCCTTCTTGGTCAAGTGTAGCAACTCCCCCAGCTACGCCCATCTCTGAACGTTTTACTTGAGCATCATTTGTTACTTCACCTAATCCAATCTGTTCCTTAGTTACTTCATGAGGATTATTCTTATCTGCTATATGAGTTTCGATAATAGTATTAGTTTCTGTCTTAATACTATCCAAAGCTTTCTGTGTAGCATCAGAAATAGGTTTATCCTTGTCAGCTGTATTATCTACATTACCAAGTCCAACCTGATCCTTAGTTACTTTATGCGGATTATTAAAATCTGAAATATGAGCACTAAGATCAGAACCAGAACCATCAATAGAACCTTGAAGTCTTCTTTCAAGTTCATCAAGAGCATCCTGTTGATAATGAGAAACAGGTTTATCTAAGTCAGATGTATTATCTACATTACCTAGACCTACTTGTTCCTTCGTTACTTCATGAGGATTCTTCTTATCTGCAATATGATTCTCTAATGAAATATTGGTCTTATCAAGATTAGACTGAACAGCATTGATTGCCTCTTGAGTTGCTACAGAGACAGGTTTTTCAAGGTCAGCAGTGTTATCCACCTTACCAAGTCCAACCTGATCCTTAGTAACCTTATGAGGATTATCAAAGTCTTTCAAGTGAGCACTAAGATCTGTTCCTGTAGAACCTATAATAGATTCAAGATCACTCTTAAGTTTATCTAAAGCAGCTTGTTGTGCAGTAGATACAGGTTTATTGATATCTGATGTATTATCAACATTTCCAAGACCTACCTGAAGTTTATTTACTTCATGAGGATTATTCTTGTCAGCTATGTGATTAGTAACATCTTTTTCAATATCACCAATATCTTTCTTCAACTCTGCCTTTGTAGAATCTACTAAAGCTTGTTGTGCTACAGATACAGGCTTATTAATATCAGCTGTATTATCAACATTCCCTAGTCCTACTTGTTCTTTTGTTACCTTATGAGGATTGTTAAAGTCTGAAGTATGATTATCTATCTTAGTATCAAGCTCTTTCTTAGTATTATCTACTAATTCCTGTGTAGCATTAGATACTGGTTTATCGAGGTCAGCTGTATTATCAACGTTTCCAAGACCTACCTGAGCTTTATCTACTTTATGAGGATTATTGTAGTCTGAAGTATGAGCATTAACCTTGTCTGTAGTAGCTTTACCTTTGTCTCCTGGGTAAGCTGTACTAGACGTTTCTCCAAGTGCAAGTGATTCAGAAATTTCTACATACTGAGAGCCTGACCATCTATAAGTCAAGTTAGTATCCTTAGTTACATAGATCTTACCAGTTTCACCAGTTTCAGGAAGTAAGTCAAATGAATCTACTTCGATTACATCATCTACGAAACTAGGTAATTGAGATGAAGGCACTTTTCCGGTTGCATCAAGTGTAGCAACTCCTTCTGGCATACCCATTTCGGAACGCTTAACCTGTGCATCATCTGTAACATTACCAAGACCTACCTGTTCTTTAGTTACTTGATGAGGATTACTCTTATCTTGGATGTGTGTATTAAGTGCTTCATTAGAACCAGCAGTAGCCTCTTCGATTTCTCTTCTAATATCTTTCATATCATCATCATGACGATGAGATAGGTTATCAATATTAGTTTGAAGCTCTGTCTTAGTTGCTTCAATCTTAGAATCAGTTGCTTGGAATTTAGCATCAGTCTTAGTTGCTAATTCAGTGATCTTAGATTCTAGATCAGTCTTAGTTACGGAAATACTAGATTCTAAGTCAGCTCTAAGAGTAGAAAGATCGGATTCTGTTTTAGTAGCTAATTCAGAGATCTTATTATTCAAATCTTTTGTTGCTAAACTAAGATCATTTTCTGTCTTAGATGCTAAACTAGAGATACTGTTTTCTAATTCTCTCTTAGCTTCAGAAAGAGCATTATTAACAGCAACAATATCAGCTTCTTCTTTAGCAGTTAGGTCTGATATAGCTTTTTCAAGTTCTGATTTAGCAGTATTAAGATCATTTTCTGTTTTAGATGCCAATTCAGATATACTCTTCTCAAGCTCTGTTTTAGTTACAGAAATACTAGATTCTAAGTCAGCTCTAAGAGTAGAAAGATCAGATTCTGTTTTAGTTGATAATTCAGAGATCTTATTATCCAACTCTTTCTTAGCAACTGTTAAATCATTTTCTGTCTTTGATGCTAAGTTATCAATATTATTCTGAAGTTCTGTCTTTGCTTCCTTCAGACTATTATTAACAGCAACAATATCAGCTTCTTCTTTAGCAGCAAGTTCGGCTAATTTATTCTCAAATTCTGATCTAAATACTTCTAAGTCTGCCTCAGTATTAGTTTGTAATTCAGAAATTTTATTTTCTAGTACGGTTCTTGTTTGATCAATTAATGCCTGTGTAGCATCAGAAACAGGTTTATCCTTATCTGCTGTATTATCTACATTACCCAGACCTACTTGATCTTTAGTAACCTTGTGAGGATTCTTATAGTCTGTTAAGTGTCTATTGAAATCATCATTAGTTGCTTTAGAATCTAGAGTTTCCTTAAGATTAGGAATATCCTCTATACCTAATTCAACAATTCCGATCTGACCATTTACAGACTTAACTGAATCTACATTATCAATTTTAACCCATCTACCATTACTATTAATTACCCAATCACCTGGATCAAAATCATATCCAAATTGAGAGCCTTTATTAATAGCTATATAGTAATGACCATTGGAATCAAAATCGTTAAGTTCAAGTTTAGGAACATTATTAACTGCATCCCAAACTCCTTGATATTTAACATTTCCAAGAACTGAATCTGGAAGTTGTGATTCCGGAACTTTACCATCTTCTCCAAGAGTAGCAACACCCTTAGGAACACCCATTTCAGAGCGTTTTATCTGAGCGTCATTAGTAACATTTCCAAGACCGATATCATTTCTATCTAAAGATGGATTTGTGGAAATTTTATAACCATTTACAGTATAGTTATCGATTGTCTCTTTAACTTCTGCAATCTTATCATCTACATCTTTATTGATAGTTTCACTAATTCCATCAAGTTTAGCTTTATCTTCTTTTGACATTACTCCATTTGATTCTGGAGTAGCTGTTGGAAGATTTTCTGTAGCTAATTCAGTGAAGTCATTAGAAGTGATATCATAACTCCAGTTTCTACCATCCAAGAAATATCCACCATTGAAAGTGAAAGTTCTCCAGTTACCGTCTAAGTTAATAAACTTAACTTTTATACCTGGAACTTTCTTTTCAGCTGGAAGGAAAGCATCTAATTTAGCAGCAGCATATTGGATGTGCCACTGATCTCCATTTTCTCCCTTACCTTCACCTGGAAATATTTCATTGATATTATAGACT
>OGLG01001347.1_pt1 | contig 14563 bp, 14 predicted proteins | sample 1572621 | NCBI WGS metagenome assembly OGLG01 (sample SAMEA2581912, study PRJEB24529) | metagenome | biome: Human gut stool | place: China | collected 2011 | reverse complement strand
CGGCGATGAACACGCCGGGGTCCTTCTCACGCTGAGCCTTGGCCCAGGCCAGCATTTCGTACACGTCCACCGCGCCGGTGATGACCGCGCCGTTGTCCCACGTCTCCGCGGTGCGGCCCCGCAGGAACGCATCCGGCGTGCTGGTGCGGACGTAGTAGGGGTGCGCCTCGCCGCTGGTCAGGAGCATGGACACGGCCCTGTCGGTGTAAAAGCCCCGCTTGCCGGACAGCACCGTCAGGCAGTCCTGCACCACGTTCTCCGCCGTGGGGAAGCGCCCCGCGCCCTGGCCGTAGAAGCTCTGGCGGCCCAGCTGCTCGGCCTCATAGGTGATGAGATTGAAGTTGGCGGGCACCGCCGCCTCCAGATCGCCGGCGTCCACCAGCGTGGGCTCCACATAGGCGCACACGCCGTTTTCCGTGCTCTCGGCCCGGGCCAGCAGCTTGCAGGCAAAGCCGTGGCTCTGGAAGGCCGCAATATCCGCCGCCGTCACCGTCCGGATGCCGAAGGTGGGGATGGCTGTCTCCTCCAGCGCCGCGTCGAAGGCGATGTTGGCGGAGATGCACAGCTTGCGGCGGATATCGTCGCCGTCGATGTCGGCGGAGGGATCCGCCTCGGCATAGCCCAGGTCCTGGGCCTCCTTCAGAATAGCGGGGAAGTCCACCGGAGCCTTGTGCATGGCGTCCATGATGAAGTTGGTGGTGCCGTTCATGATGCCGCCCACGGCGCACACCGTATCCAGCCGCTTCACGCGCTCCAAATTCGTCAGCCAGGGTATGCCGCCGCCCACGGCGGCGGTGCAGCGCAGGGCCGCGCCCTTCTCCCGGGCCAGTGCCGTCAGCTCCGTGTAATAGGCGGCGATCAGTGCCTTGTTGGCCGTGACCACGTTCTTGCCCCGCGCCAGCGCGGCGGAGACATATTCATAGGCCGGGTGCAGCCCGCCCATGACCTCCACCACCGTGTCGATTTCCGGGTCATTGAGGATGTCATCGGCGTTGAAGGTGACCACCTCCTCCGGCAGGCCCTCTTTGGGACTGCGGAGCAGCACACGCTTCACATTCAGGTCATCGCGCGGCGCGCACAGCGCCCACACGCCGCCGCCTACCACGCCAAAGCCCAGCAGACCGATATGCATCATAGTCGTTACCTCCTTGGGTCGTCCCGCCTGCGCGGGCGTCATTTTGGCCCCATTGTACCCGCCGGAGCGCTGCCTGTCAAGCCGGAAAAAGCCCGCAGGCAACGGCCTGCGGGCCTTTTTCATCCGATAAGCTTTTCGATCTCCGGCTGGGAGACAAAACCGATGGACTTGTTCACCAGTTGGCCGTTCTTGAACACCAGCAGCATGGGGATGCTCTCCACGCCGTAGGCCGCGGCCAGGGACATATTCTCGTCCACATCCACCTTGGCCACGGTGACGTCCGGCCGGTCAGCGGCCAGCTGCTCCAGCACGGGGCCCAGCATACGGCAGGGGCCGCACCAGTTGGCCCAGAAATCCACCAGCACCGTGCCGCTGTTTTCCAGGACCTGCTCCCGGAAGTCGCTCTCGTTTACATGGATCAATGCCATCTCCGGCACCTCGTTGTCCTTTGTTTTATACCTTTTTCTCCAGCCACACCAGCTGCACGTTCGGGATGCCGTTAAAGGTCCCAGCCACGATGCCCGCCTCGGTGTAGCCCAGCTTTTTGTACAGCGCCCGGGCGGGCGTGTTGCGGGCGTTGGTGTCGATCCGCAGGTACGGCCGATCCGTTTCCCGGGCCAACTGCTCATAGAAGGCCACAAAAGCCGTACCGTACCCCTTACCCTTCACAGTGGGGTCCACCACCAGTGTGTGCAGCACCAGCACCTGCTCCGGCGGCGCGTCATGCCGCCAGGTACACTGGCTGTATTGCGCCATCTGGTTCTGGTCCAGCTTGGCGGCGGCCGCAACACGTCCCCCGTCCTCCAGCACATACAGTGTGCCGGCAGCCAGCGCGTCCAGAGCCGTCTGCTCCGTGGGGTATACGCCCCGGGTCCAGCCGGTGGACAGCTCGCCGCGCTCCTCACGATCCAGAAGCGCCTCGTAAATGGCGGTCACAGCGGGGATATCCGCCGGAACCGCTTTTCGTACCAGCATAGTATGTCCTCCTTACCTCGTCAGTAACCAGACCGCCAGTGCCAGCTGTGCCAGCAGTATGGCGGGCACGCCCCAGACGAAATACCAGTGCTTCGTCTTGTGGCGGAAATGCTGCATTCCCAGAATACATCCTAGGCTGCCGCCCAATAGCGCCGTTAAAAAAAGAGAAGCCTCCGAGATGCGCCAGGCACCCCGGATGGCTCTTTTTTTATCGACGCCCATGATAATGAAGCCTGCCAGGTTGATACCGATCAGATAGATCAGTCCTATGGCAGTAATTGTCTGCATTGTGATCATAGACACCTCTTACTGTATCATTTCATAGCTTTATTCACAAAATCGCCGAATAATTATTAGTTGCCAAGCTTCTTCTCGTTCTCCAGCAGCTTCATGGCACGAACCTTCAGCGACAGACCGAACAGATTGATGAAGCCTTCTGCATCGTGATGATCATACAGATCACCGGTGGTGAAGGAAGCCAGGTTCTCATTATACAGAGAGTAAGGAGAAGTGGTTCCTGCCTTGATGATGTTGCCCTTGTAGAGCTTGAATTTCACTTCACCGGTTACATATTCCTGGGTCTTCTCAATGAAAGCCTGCTCAGCCTCACGGAGAGGAGTGAACCATTTGCCTTCGTATACCAGGCTTGCGAACTTTGCACCCATTTCCTTCTCGAATGCATAAGTATCACGGTCTAAGATCAGCTCTTCCAGCTGCTGGTGAGCCTCCATGAGGATGGTGCCGCCGGGAGTCTCATAGACACCACGGGACTTCATACCTACAACACGGTTCTCTACGATATCTACGATACCGATACCGTGCTTGCCGCCCAGCTTGTTCAGGGTACGGATGATATCGGATACCTTCATCTTCTCGCCGTTAACAGAAGTGGGAACACCCTTTTCAAAGGTCATGGTCACATACTCACCCTCATCGGGAGCCTTCTCAGGAGTTACGCCTAAGACAAGCAGATGCTCGTAGTTGGGCTCGTTGCCGGGATCCTCCAGCTCCAGACCTTCGTGGCTGATGTGCCAGATGTTACGGTCACGGCTGTAGGAAGAATCGGTGGAGAAAGGAAGATGGATACCATGCGCTCTGCAGTACTCGATCTCGGATTCACGGGAGTCCATGTTCCACTTGTCGCTTCTCCAGGGAGCGATGATCTTGATATCGGGAGCCAGAGCCTTGATACCTAACTCGAAACGGATCTGGTCGTTACCCTTACCGGTAGCACCGTGGCAGATAGCTACAGCGCCTTCTTTTCTGGCAATCTCTACCAGCTTCTTGGCGATCAGAGGTCTTGCCATGGAGGTACCTAACAGATACTTGTTCTCGTATACGGCATGAGCCTGGACACAGGGAACAATATAATCATCACAGAATTCATCGATAACGTCTTCAATATACAGCTTGGAAGCGCCGCAGGCCTTGGCTCTCTCTTCCAGACCGTCGAGCTCCTCTGCCTGTCCACAGTTGACACAGACACAGATAACTTCGTAGTCAAAATTCTCCTTCAGCCAGGGAATGATAGCGGTAGTATCCAGACCGCCGGAATAAGCTAAAACTACTTTTTCCTTCATGATAAAATCCTCCGTTTTATAGTGTGTATGATGCCAGGGGCAAAAGCTTAAAAGCACGAAGCAATCCGTAATGCATCAGATATCAGGATCGTGTGTTACGCTCTGACATTTACTATACAACATTATATTCGCAAAAGCAAGCAGAAAAGTTGCATAAATAAATCATAAAAATGAATAAAACAAATTAAAATATGCACATAAATGTATAAATCGAAAAATATACAGTATAAATATGCATAAAATTAGGCACCGGATGCACAGGATGGTCAGTCGCTGATCTTTTCGATACCTGAGATATCGCTGTCGATCATCAGGGAGTAATTCGTATAATAGACCACGAATCCCGGCTTGGCACCGGCAGGCTTTTTGACCTGTTTTTTCTGGACGTAGTCGATCTCCACTTTTTCCTGTTCCCTGCCTTTAGAATAGTAGGCAGCCAGTCTGCCCGCCTCTTCAAAAGTACGGTCCGGCAGCTCTTTCCCCTCGGTCTTTACTACCACGTGGGAGCCGGGGATGCCTTTGGCATGGAACCACCAGTCATTTCCTGTGGCGAATTTGAAGGTCAGTTCGTCATTTTGGAAATTATTTTTCCCTACATAAATATGGAAGCCGTCGCTGCTTAAATAGTGGAAGGGCCTGCTGGTGATCTTTGCTTTTTTCGTGCCGCCTTTTCGGCGGATGTAACCGCTCTGGGTCAGTTCCTCCTTGATCTCCACCAGGTCTTCTTCCTTCAGGGCAATGTCCAGTGCTGTGCTGATGGTCTCTAAGTGGTCGATCTCTGCCTTGACCTGGCAGGTCAGCTCGGACAGCGCCTCATAAGTACGCTTTAATTTGCCGTATTTGTCAAAATATTTTTTCGCATTTTCCGTGGCGGAGAGGGTGGGATCCAGGGGGATCGTTACCGGCTCATTTGTATAATAATTCACGGCGGTGAGGGATCTGTCACCGGGCTTTGCGCTGTAACCGTAGGTATTGAGCAGTTCACCGTAGATGCGGTATTTTTCCCGCTTTTCTGTGTCCTTCATCTGTGCCAGCTGGAGGTCATATTTTTTAATATCACGTTCCAGGGCTGTCTGGACGATACGGCGCAGGTCGGAGGATTTCTGACGGATCCTGGTTAATGTATTTTTCTCCGCATAAAAATGCTCCAGCAGGGCGGACATGGAAGTGTAGGATTCCAAATGATCCGCTCCCGAGCCATACATCGTCAGGGGAACCGCTGCGTATTCCACGGGGCGGGTGCCGGTGTAGGCGATGCATGGAGAGAAGGCTTCTTCCCTGATAGAAGTGACCATTTTGGAAAAGATTCCGTATAAAGTATGGTAATCCGTGGGTGTCAGTGCCGCTGTAGGACGTTCCCCATCAAGACCGGCCTCATGACATAATTCCTGTGCCAGTACGGGCGAGATGCCGGTGAAGCTTCCGTAGACCGCCTTGAAGACCGGCTGGGGGTTGGCGGCAAGCATTTCACGGAACGTATTCTCATCGCAGGTCAGGGCATCCAGCTTGTCCTGGGTGTGGGCAATGAAGTAGGGACGTCCCGGCAGGACTTCCCGGACGCTGCTGACAGCGGAGGAGACATGCTTGATACTGTCGATGATGGTATTGTCGTCATTACAGAAGATCAGGTTACTGTGTTTGCCCATCAGCTCCATGACCAGTGTCTTGTGACGCAGATCGCCCATCTCATCCAGATGTTCAATGTCAATATGCACAATACGTTCCAACCCCGGCTGGGAGATGTTCACAATACGGCCGTTCTGCAAGTGTTTGCGCAGAAGCATACAGAAGTTGGGGGCCGTCATGGGGCTGGGTTTATTGGTTTCCGTCAGATAGATCAGCGGGAGAGAAGCACTTGCGGATAACAGCAGGCGCTTCTGCCCGGTGGGCTGTTTGATCGTCAGTAACAGTTCATCATTCTCCGGCTGGGCGATCTTGTACAGCCTTCCGCCGATCAGTTCTTTTTTCAGTTCAGATATTACACAGGCAATGGTAACGCCGTCAAAAGCCATAATTTCCTCATTTCCGCTCTCGTAGAAGCTAAAAAAATAGATGCGCGGATTGCATTGCGCAACACACTTATTGTAGCAGATTTTAATCGGAAAAGGAAGTACGGTAAAAGCAGAGTGAATATTATTCTATTATATTGCATAAAAACATAAAAGAAGCATGAATAAGTGCATAAATATACATATCAATCCAAAAAACATGCATAAAAATGAAAAAAGTAGTAGACATTTAGGAAGAAAGTGGTATCATGGAACTATTCAGAGTCAGATGAATATCGGAAAAGCGCAGCAGCGATTTTGCGAATGGGGTTCTGAACAGTTCCAAAGCAGAATTGCGGGAGCAGCTTGCTGCGAAGCAATTCGATGACACAGAAATGCAATGAAATGAGTGTGAGGTAAAATAATGATCAGAGTAGGAATCATCGGAGCAACCGGTTATGCCGGAGGAGAACTGGTACGTATCCTGTTGAATCACAAGGATGCCAAAATCGTATGGTACGGTTCCCGAAGCTATATAGATAAGAAGTATTATCAGGTATACCAGAACATGTTTCAGCTGGTGGAGGATATCTGCAAGGATGATAATCTGGAGGAACTGGCGAAGCAGGTGGATGTGATCTTCACCGCAACCCCTCAGGGATTCCTGGCAGGACTGTTATCCGAGGAAATCCTTTCCCAGGTGAAAATTGTGGATCTGTCCGCTGATTACCGTATCAAGGATGTAGCTACCTATGAAAAATGGTACGGCATCGAGCATAAGGCGCCGCAGTTCATCGAGGAAGCAGTATACGGACTCTGCGAGATCAACCGTGACAAGATCACGGAGAAGACCAGACTGGTGGCTAATCCCGGCTGTTATACCACCTGCTCGATCCTGACCGCTTACCCTATGGTAAAAGAAGGTATGATCGATGTGAATACCCTGATCGTGGATGCCAAGTCCGGAACTTCCGGTGCAGGCAGAGGAGCCAAAGTGCCAAACCTGTTCTGCGAAGTGAATGAGAATATGAAAGCCTACGGTGTGGCAAGTCACAGACATACTCCCGAGATCGAGGAGCAGTTAGGCTATGCGGGCAACTGTCAGGTGACCATCAATTTTACCCCGCACCTCGTACCCATGAACCGGGGGATCCTGGCAACCGAATATGCAACACTGAAGAGAAAACCGGACGGCACACTTCCTACCTATGAAGAGGTAAAGGCTATCTATGATAAATATTATGCAAACGAGAAGTTTGTCCGCGTACTGGATAAGGGCAGCTGCCCCGAGACCAAGTGGGTGGAAGGCAGCAACTACGTGGACATCAACTTTGTCATTGACGAGCGTACCGGACGCATCATTATGATGGGTGCACTGGACAATCTCGTAAAAGGCGCTGCCGGTCAGGCAGTACAGAACATGAACCTGCTGTTCGGACTTCCCGAGAGCGAAGGCCTGGAGCTGGTTCCCTGCTTCCCTTAAAGCAGACACAGGACAAGGACGAAAGGATTACATACATCAATGAGCAAACAGTTTACGATCAAACCAATGACCATAGAAGATTATGACGGTCTGCACGCCCTCTGGATGACCATTCACGGCTTCGGCATCCGGAGTATCGATGATTCCAGGGAAGGTGTGGAGCGTTTTATCCACCGGAATCCCGGCACCAGTGTGGTAGCCGTCGGGGAGGACGGAACCGTAGTGGGCGGTATCCTATGCGGTCATGACGGACGACGGGGCTGCCTGTATCATGTATGTGTGAGAGAAGATTATAGAAGACTTGGCATAGGAAAAGCCATGGTGGTCCACTGCATGAATGCCCTGAAAGAGGAGCACATCAATAAAGTCAGTCTGATCGCTTTTACCCAGAACGATATCGGTAATGCTTTCTGGAAATGCATTGGCTGGACAAAGCGGGAAGACCTGAACTATTATGATTTTACTTTGAATGAAGAGAACATTACAGCGTTTAATAAATAGAAACGGAATCGAAAGGAGAGCATTCCAATATGAAACAGATCCAGGGCGGTGTGACCGCAGCAAAAGGCTTTGAGGCAGCAGGTGTGGAGGCTGCCATTAAATATCAGAATCGTAAGGATATGGCACTGATCGTAAGTAAGGCACCCTGCACCGTGGCAGGTACGTTTACCTCCAACGTGGTAAAGGCGGCTCCCGTGCTGTGGGATAAGCAGATCGTGGAGCATTCCGCATTTGCACAGGCAGTGGTAGTCAATTCCGGAATCGCCAATGCCTGCACCGGCAGACAGGGGCTGGACTGCTGTGAGGCAGAAGCAAAATGTGCCGGAGAACAGTTAGGCGTGCCCACGGATGCGGTACTGGTAGCATCCACCGGTGTCATCGGTATGCAGATTCCTGTAGATAAGATTACCGCCGGAATCAAAAAGCTGGTGGCAGCTAAGGCGGACACCTTAGAGGCCGGTTCCGATGCGGCGCATTCCATCATGACCACCGATACCATTTCCAAGGAGATTGCCATTGAGACCGAGATCGGCGGCAAGACCGTGACATTAGGCGGTATGTGCAAGGGCTCCGGCATGATCCATCCGAATATGTGCACCATGTTAGGCTTTGTAACCACCGATGTGAACATTTCCAAAGAGATGTTGCAGAAGTGCGTCAGCGCAGACGTAGTAGATTCCTTTAACATGATCTCCGTGGACGGTGACACTTCCACCAACGATACACTGTTAGTACTGGCAAATGGTATGGCAGGCAATGAGGAGATCACCGCAGAGGGTGAAGATTACGACAACTTCTGCAAGGCATTGCACGAGATCACTACCTTCCTGGCAAAAAAAATGGCAGGAGACGGCGAAGGGGCAACGGCGCTGTTCGAGACCAAAGTGATCCATGCAGCCAGCAAGGAAGATGCCAGAACCCTGGCAAAATCCGTGATCTGTTCTTCCCTGACCAAGGCAGCTATCTTCGGACATGATGCCAACTGGGGACGTATCCTCTGTGCACTGGGCTATTCCGGAGCTAAATTCGATCCGGAAAATGTAGATCTGTATTTTGAGAGTAAGAGTGGTAAGATCCATATTTTCGGTAATGGCGTGGCATGTGATTACAGCGAGGAAGAGGCTACGAAGATCCTCTCCGATCCGGAAGTCACCGCCCTGGTGGATATGCATATGGGGGATGCGGAAGCGACTGCATGGGGCTGTGATCTAAGCTATGACTATGTGAAGATCAATGCAGACTATCGTTCCTAAGACAGTGCGCGACATACGGAAGAAATAAGTGATGGGCGGATCAGATATCTGCGGAAAGGCATGGACAGAACAATGGAAAAAGATATGGAACAGGTAATGAAAAAAGCAGAAGTGCTGATCGAGGCGCTTCCTTACATACAGAAATTCAACCGCAAGATCATTGTGGTAAAATACGGCGGCAGTGCCATGAGCAACGAAGAACTGCAGAAAAACGTCATTAAGGATGTGACGCTGTTGAAGCTGGTAGGCTTCAAACCCATTATTGTGCATGGCGGTGGTAAGGAGATCAGCCGCTGGGTCGGCAAGGTCGGCAAAGAAGCAAAGTTCATCAACGGTCTGCGTGTCACTGACGAGGAAACCATGGAAATCGCGGAAATGGTACTGAACAAGGTGAATAAGAGCCTGGTGACCATGGTGGAAGAGCTCGGTGTCAAGGCGGTTGGTGTCAGCGGCAAGGACGGCGGACTCCTCCAGGTAGAGAAAAAATATTCCGACGGTCAGGACATCGGTTATGTGGGTGAGATCACCGGCGTAAATCCCGATATCCTCTTTGATATGCTGGAGAAGGATTACCTGCCCATCATCGCTCCCATCGGACTGGACAAGGATTATCATACTTACAATATCAATGCGGATGATGCCGCGTGCGCGATCGCAAAGGCAGTACATGCGGAGAAACTGGCATTCCTGACAGATATCGAAGGCCTGTACAAGGATATCAACGACAAGTCCACCTTTATCTCCAGGCTGACAGCCTCCGAGGCAGAGGGACTGATCCACGACGGTTACATCGGCGGTGGCATGCTGCCGAAGTTAAACAACTGTACTTCCGCTATCCGTAACGGTGTAAACCGCGTACATATCCTGGACGGACGTCTGGCACACTGCCTGCTGCTGGAGATCTTCACTAATCAGGGTATCGGTACTGCGATTGTATCCGATGAGGAGGAATAGAAAAATGAGTGACACCATGAAAGAATATATTGCAGAGGCGGAAACCGACCTGCTGCATACCTATAACCGGTACCAGATCGTTCTGGATAAGGGCGATGGTGTGTATCTGTATGATATAGACGGTAAAAAATATCTGGATTTTGTAGCGGGTATAGCCGTATTTGCACTGGGATATCAGAACAAAGCATACAACGATGCACTGAAAGCACAGATCGACAAGGTGATCCACACTTCCAACTATTATTATAATGTGCCCGCCATCGAAGCAGCACGAAAGATCAAAAAAGTATCCGGCATGGATCGGGTCTTTTTCACCAATTCCGGTGCGGAAGCGGTGGAGGGCGCCATCAAGGCAGCCAGAAAATACGCCTATCTGAAAGACGGCTGTACAGATCACGAGATCATTGCCATGAACCATTCTTTCCACGGCAGAACCATGGGTGCTCTGTCCGTAACAGGCAATCCTAAGTACCGTGAGGCATTCCAGCCTATGATCGGTCATATTAAATTCGCCGATCTGAATGATTTTCAGAGTGTGCTGGATCAGGTGACGGACAAGACCTGCGCTATCATTATGGAGACCGTGCAGGGCGAGGGTGGACTGTATCCCGCAACGGAAGAATTTTTGAAGCAGGTACGGGATCTGTGCGACGAGAGGGATATCCTGCTGATCTTAGATGAGATCCAGTGTGGTATGGGCCGTACCGGTTACATGTATGCATGGCAGCGTTTTGGCGTGAAACCGGATATCATGACCTCTGCCAAGGCACTGGGCTGCGGTGTGCCGGTAGGTGCTTTTATGATGACGGAAAAGGTTGCACAGCATTCTCTGACCGCGGGAGATCACGGAACCACCTACGGTGGCAACCCATTGGCCTGCGCCGCTGTGGAAAAAGTGCTTGATTTATTCGAGGAGGACCATATAATAGAACATGTGAGAGAGGTAGCTCCTTATCTGGAACAGCGTCTGAATGAGCTGGCTGAAAAGTACGACTGTATTCAGGAACGTCGTGGTGTGGGCCTGATGCAGGGGCTGGTATTTGATCATCCGGTGGGAGATATCATTAACAGAGCATTGGAGAAGGGATTGATCCTGATCAATGCCGGTGCGGATATTATTCGTTTTGTACCTCCTCTCGTTATTAGCAGAGAAAACGTGGACGAAATGATCGCTATTTTGGACACCTGTATCGAATAAGAGGTTTAAGGTAATTATGTTTTTGAAAAAAAGAATGATTGCTACAGCAGCTGTGATCGCCATGGCTGCTGCAGCTGTTTACGGAAGTACGCAGGAAATGAGCCAGACGCAGGATACCGGAGAACGTCTGCAGTTGTTTCGGGGGAAAGAGACCATCTACTGCTGGTATTCGGATGAAGCTCTGTCCGGCTATATCAATGCGGCAGCAGTGTCTTTCGGAGAACAGAACAAGGTCCGTGTGATCCCGGTGCTGACTTCCGACAGTGAATATCTGGAAGCGGTCAATCAGGAGACACTGCATTCCGATCAGATACCGGATATCTATCTGTTAAGCAGTGACTCCCTGGAGAAGGCATATCTGGCGGGTCTGGCGACAAAAGTGCCGGATACGGAGGGAATCTGCGATACGGATCATTTTTCCCGGGCAGCACTGGCAGCGGTGACTTATGACGATAAAATCATTGGTTATCCTGTGTATTTTGATACCAGTGCACTGGTATACAATGAAGATTATCTCCGCACCTGGGCGACACAACAGGCGGAAAAAGAGCTGTCCGGCAGCAGTGACAATGATGAACCGGTAGGAGAAGGTGAGGAGATCATCGAGGAAGATTCTCTTCCGGAGGATCAGACCACAGATCAGGTTACCGCGGATGAAGCAGCGGTAAACGCGCTGGCGGAACAGTATTTCGCCAAGGCACTTCCCTCTACGGTGGACGATCTGTTGAACATTGCGGATACATTCGATGCACCGGAGGGTGTCGAAGGCGTCATGAAATGGGACGTGAACAATATCTTTTACAACTACTGGATCGTGGGTAATTACATGATCGTAGGCGGCGATCCCGGTGATGACAGAAATGATATCAACATCAACAATCCGGAGACCATACAGTGTCTGGAAGTATACAAGGCGCTGAACCAGTTCTTCTTCATTGAGTCAGATACCGTGACCTATGATTCCGTGATCCAGGACTTCATTGATGGCAAGACCATGTTCACCATCGGAACGACGGATGTGGTAAAGCGGCTGGAGGATGCAAAAGCAGACGGCAGTCTTACATTTAACTACGGAATTGCCCGTATGCCGGATGTCAGTGCCGAACTTCAGAGCAGATCTTTGTCTGTTACCGGAGCGGCGGTGATCAATGGCTATTCGGAGCATAAGGAGCTTGCGGATCGTTTTGCAGCTTATCTGTCGGAAGAATATGCGGATGGACTGTATGAGCGTTCCGGTAAAATGCCTGCAAGCATTCATGCGGCGGAGAATGCGGATAATGGAGCACTTACGATTTTCGCCAATGAATATGCGGACAGCGTATCGCTTCCGAAAATGCTGGAGACAGGGAATTTCTGGATGCAGCTGGAAGTACTGTTTTCCAAGGTGTGGAACGGCGAGGATGTGACGACACTGGTGCAGCAGCTAGCGGACAATATGTCGCAGCAATTAGGAAATACAGAGAATTGACAAAACAGGAATGAAAGAACCGGTCCTGGGATAGACTACTACTAAAAAGAAAGGGTGGTAGAATCCTATGATCGGTTTTTTGATTGCTTTAATCTCTGGAGCGTTGATGAGTATTCAGGGGGTATTCAATACCCAGGTCACAAAGTCTTCCGGTATCTGGACCGCAAGTGCATTTGTACAGTTCACGGCGTTGCTGGTATGCCTGGGAGCATGGCTGTGTACGGAGCGGACTTCCTTTCTGAAAATAGCGCAGGTGGAGCCGAAATATATGTTGCTTGGAGGTGCCATCGGTGCTTTTATTACCTATACGGTGATTCGGAGCATGGATGCCCTGGGACCGGCCAAAGCGGTGATGCTCATTGTGATCGCCCAGCTTGCTGTGGCATATATCATCGAGTTGTTCGGATGGTTCGGTGTGGAGAAGCAACCCTGGGAGTGGCGCAAGGCTGTTGGCATGGCAGTGGCAATCGTAGGTATCATAATTTTCAAGTGGAAATAAGCTGACAAACGGCTTGTAAATTCCGGATAATTCCAGTACAATGAAAGTTAACAGCATAGAGAGGCAATCCCCTGAGAGTGAACGACAGGAAGGGGACTATGATGGTTTTTAATTTTTTTTCGAAAATAAAATATTGGTGTTTGATCGGTTTGCTGGGATGCATCGTGTTATTTATGACAGGCTGTGGGACAGCAGATGAAGCGATTGTGCTGATTCCACCCGGGGAATCCGTTGCGGAATTCCCGGAGCTGGAAGCTGCGGAACAGGCTGCAGAGACCAGAGTGACCGTGCCGCAGACGGTGTATGTCTATGTCTGTGGTGCGGTGCGGACACCGGGAGTCGTTGAGGTGCCGGAGGGCAGCAGAGCCGCGGAGGCATTGGAACTGGCCGGGGGCATGACGACGGAGGCGGATCCTTTTTATGTCAATCTGGCGGAAATCGTGACAGATGGACAGAAATTGTATTTTCCCACGGCATCGGAGGCGGAAGAACTGGAAGCTGCGGGGAAGGCGGCAGAAGAGGGACTCGTGAACATCAACACGGCATCCGCAGAGGAATTGTGTACGCTTCCGGGAATCGGAGCATCCAGGGCAGCGGACATTGTGCGCTACCGGGAGAAAAACGGTGCTTTTCAGACGAAGGAGGACATTATGAAGGTGTCCGGGATCAAACAGAATGCTTATGATAAGTTATGTGATAGGATTACGGTGCAATGAGAATATCACACACAGGGAATAGAAAGGTAAAATAAAGAGGTTAAGGAAGATGGCAGGCAAGAGAGTGCTGGTAGTGGATGATGAGAAACTGATCGTGAAGGGAATCCGTTTCAGTCTGGAACAGGACAATATGGAAGTGGACTGTGCTTATGACGGAGAGGAAGCACTGGAGATGGCACATAACAAGGAATACGACATCATATTGCTGGATGTCATGCTTCCCAAACTGACAGGATTTGAAGTCTGTCAGCAGATCCGGGAATTCTCCAATGTACCGGTGATCATGTTGACCGCCAAGGGCGATGATATGGATAAGATTCTGGGACTGGAATACGGTGCGGATGATTACATAACGAAGCCTTTCAATATTCTCGAGGTCAAGGCAAGAATTAAAGCTATCCTGCGCCGCATGGAGCCGAAGAAAACGCCCGCAGAGAGCGGCGGTATTCTCGAAAGCGGAGATCTGAAGCTGGATCGTGATGGCAGAAGAGCTTATATTCAGAGAAAAGAGATCGGCCTGACGGGCAAAGAGTTTGAGGTACTGGAGCTTCTGATGCTGAATCCGGACAAGGTATACAGCAGAGAGAATCTGTTAAAACTCGTGTGGGGTACGGACTATCCCGGAGATGTACGCACTGTGGATGTACATATCCGAAGACTGCGGGAGAAGATCGAATTGAGCCCCAGCGAACCCAGATACGTCCATACCAAGTGGGGAGTCGGGTACTATTTTAATGATAAACTCAGCCATGGACAGAATGCGTGACTGCTTGCAGGCAAAGCATTCTGTCCATGAGCTGAGTGAACGAACAT
>OGLG01001336.1_pt1 | contig 14657 bp, 9 predicted proteins | sample 1572621 | NCBI WGS metagenome assembly OGLG01 (sample SAMEA2581912, study PRJEB24529) | metagenome | biome: Human gut stool | place: China | collected 2011 | reverse complement strand
GTCGGTATCCGTACGCCGATGGAAGGAGACGCAGCATATGTAGGTATGGAAGTGCAGGTCTTGGATTGTGAACATCCTATTTACCAAGGAAACATCACTCCGCTGCAACATCATGGTTCCGTATACGGTATCATTCCCGCCCGTGAGGATCATCCGAAAGCGTTCAAGCCGGTTGGAGAATGGAATACGGAAGAGATCATGGCGGATGGCGATCATATCCGTGTGACGGTGAATGGAGTCGTAATCTTGGATGGAAATATTCGGGATGCCGTGAAGAATGGTACGCCGGATGGAAAGGAGCATCCGGGTTTGTTTAACAAAAAAGGTCATATAGGTTTCTTAGGACATGGTTCCCCTGTCAAATTCCGCAATATTCGTATCAAGGAATTGAAATAATTTATATCAGGCTTTGAATATATAAAGAGATTGTCTTGAGTGATTCGAGACAATCTCTTTTTTATTATAGGGGATTTATACTATTTAAATTATATCTTTGTGAAATCATAGTGTAATTTTATCGGAAGGGATATTTTTATGGAGGATATACAGACTCAATTGGATCAATGTAAATTGTTATTAGATAGAGCGGAAGTTGGCTTGTGGGAAGCCGATTTTGTTCAAAGAAGTTATATCTGTTCCGATTATTTAATGAGTATATTTGGGAAGAAGGGGAATAATCTCTCTTTTTTTGAATTTTACTATATAATCCGGGAAGACTTTAGGGATCTGATTACTACGGATTTTTTATCGATCCAATCTGTCGATACGTATGAGCAGATATTTCCGATAATAACACCGACTGGGGAAAAATGGGTACGCTCCAGATTATGTGAGCGTAAGTTGAATAATGGAGTGTGCGTAAAAGCGTTGGGCATATTACAGATTTTACCTAATTTCAAACTGAAAGAGGAAAAGATTAGTAAGATGATCGATCATAATGAGATGATTTTCCGAAAGCTGTATGTAAATTTACCTGTGGGGGTCGAGCTTTATGACAGGGACGGTTACTTGATTGACCTGAACGCAAAGGATATGGAGATATTCGGTATCCGGTCAAAGAAGGACGTTTTAGGAGTCAATATTTTTAGCAACCCGATTATGCCTAAAGATGTGATCAAGAAACTCAAGGAGAATAAATCCGTGAATTTCCGGCTGAATTATTCGTTTAAGAAGGTCGATGATTATTATAACACCTCGAAAGTAGGCGAGATGGATATCGTTACCAAGGCCAGTATTTTATATGACCAAAGAGGTGAACCTTCCAGCTATTTACTTATTAATTTGGATAATACGGAAAAGATGATCGCCTATAACCGTATTTCTGAGTTTGAGAATGTATTTACCTTGGTCAGCGTATACGCTAAAGTCGGTTATGCCCTTTATGACTTATATACCTTTGAGGGCTATGCCATTAAGCAATGGTATGAGAATATGGGAGAGAAGGATGGAACCCCCTTGTCCCAAATTATTGGGATTTATTCTTATATTCATCCGAACGACGCTGGATATATAAACTCATTCTTTGAGGAGGTGAAACAGGGTAAAGCGCATCATTTCCGTAGGGAAGTGCGTGTGAAGTCTGGTGACGGATGGAAATGGATTTGCGCCAATATCACCCGTAACCCTCAAAGCGTAGACCCGAATAAACCGGAGATGATCTGTATTAATTACGATATCACGGAGTTAAAGGACTCTCAATTGAAAAGGGAAAGGGCGGAAGAACTGGATCGTTTGAAGTCTGCCTTCCTAGCGAATATGAGTCATGAGATTCGTACGCCATTAAATGCCATTGTCGGTTTTTCTCAATTATTGGCGGAAACGGATGATCCCGAGGAGAGGCATGAGTTTGTGGAAATCATCGATAGCAATAATCGGATGTTGCTTCAATTGATCAGTGATATTCTAGACTTGGCAAAAATTGAATCCGGTACGATGGATTTCAAGTTCGCCGATATGAACGTAAAAGAGGTGATCAATGAGATCGTGACCTCATTCCGTATCAAGATGCCCGATAACGTAGCTCTGATCGCTCCCCAAGATTCACCGGAATGCCAAATCTATAGCGATCGTATGCGGCTGACGCAGGTAATATCCAATTTCCTTAACAACGCGATCAAGTATACGAGCGAAGGTTGTATCACCTTAGCTTACGAGATCATAGGTGATGAGATAAAATTCTCCGTGACTGATACGGGGGATGGCATGAGCCAAGAGATACAAGCCCATATCTTTGATCGTTTCTATAAAGGAAATACGTTTAAACAAGGTACGGGCTTGGGGCTATCTATTTGCGAGACCATCGTAAATAGGCTAGGTGGTCGGATCGGTGTAAATTCCGAGTTGGGCAAAGGCAGTACGTTTTGGTTTACGCATCCCTATTCCTTCTCGCCGAACGCTAAATCTCCTGCATCGCCTAATCCGGGAACGATATAAGAATGATCGTCGAGGTCATTATCTAATGCGGCGATCCAGATTGTAGTCTTGTCATCCGGCATTTTCTTCTGCAAGTATTCCAAGGCTTGTTTGCTTGAGATGATGGAGGCTACGTGTACATGGCCGGGTACTCCTTTGGTCAGCAGGGCCTCATACGCCAATTCCATAGAGCTTCCGGTGGCCAACATCGGGTCGGATATGATCAAGGTTTTACCTGTTAAGCGAGGAGAGGCGATATATTCGATATGAATATCAAAATTCAAACGGTCTTTATATTTGCGGTAAGCGGATACGAAAGCGTTCTCCGCATTATCCAGATACCGAAGGAAACCTTGGTGGAATGGAAGTCCGGCACGCAAGATCGTACTAATCACGATTCGATCGTCCGGCGTATTCATCGGGGCTATACCTAGCGGGGACTGGATGTCTTTCGTACTGTAATGAAATTCCTTACTGATCTCGTAAGCCATGATTTCTCCGATACGCTCAACATTACGACGGAAACGAAGGCTGTCTTTTTGTATATCTACATCTCTAAGTTCGGCTACGAACTTGTTTAATATGGAATTTGTGTCTCCAAGATTGACGATTCTCATGAGTCTTTTTTTTGAGCCCAAAAGTAATCATTTCCGGACACTAAAAATCATAAGTATGAAATTTTTCATTCATAGTTATAAATGAAAGATTTCATACTTATGGTTTTTTATCCCCTTACCGGGGATATTTTTACTACGTTTTCGGTGACTTTATTATTTCAGTTGCGCATTCATCGCCTCAAGGAGGAATTTACCCGGTTTGAATTTTACGGTCGTACGAGCGGGGATCATTACCGGAGTACCTGTTTTAGGATTTCTGGCAAGACGCTGTGTTTGCGGTCTTGGGATCAGTGTTCCAAATCCGACAAGTACGATTTCCTCATTTTCGGACATACGCTCAGTTACGATCTCGATGTAAGCATCCAATACTTTCTTTGCTTCTTGCTTTTGTAACCCGGTCTTGTCTGCTAAAGCCTCTATAAGTTCTGCTTTGTTCATAAATGCAAATTTTTTAAATTGTTAAACACTACAAATGTACACTTTGAAGCTGGTTTTATAGTTACGTTTTGCAAAGATACATTTGCATTTGAGTTTCTTATTAAACAAGGCCTACAGATGTTTGTTACATTTTTAAGAACAAAAAATGTTAATAATGTGTCAGTTTGCGAATTTCGAAACATTTATTGAATCTTGATATACCCGATTCGTGTGTACTTGATAGTACGGGATTCTATATGTTTTAAGACCTTAGCGGAAGTCAAAGTCAATTTTTCCCCTACTTGGAAAGCATGAGCGCCCGGTGGCAACGTTTGCGTGGTAAGACTACGATCTTTCGCTTTTATCCTCAATAAAAAGTAATTCCCGGCGATGTCCACGGCCGTGAGCAATTGATCTACATAGAAATATTCGGTACCACGGATAATCTGTGTCTTGTAAGAATCGTCTTCAATGCGGACTTTTGTGATTGTTAACTTTAAATCGCTCAATTTTTCTCCCGGTGTTCCTACAAAGCGGCTTACAGGCATTTTATATTTCTTACGGGTCTGTAGGTCGAGATAGATTTTACTGTAGGTCACCGCTAACTCTTTAAAACGCATCTCGCTTTTTACGTGAGGCTCATATTTATCGGCTATCCAAACGACGTAACGGGGATCGATCGTATAGATGTCATGCAAATGGTATCCTCTGTATTTACCGAAAGAAATAATATCGTCTCCATTATCGGGAGAGTCTTTGATATCTGTCGTTATAAATAAAGGTAGAAAGGAGTTGCTTACCATCTTAATCGCCTTATTCACCGAGCTGATGGCATTCAAGTCGAGATTCGCCAAATAGACCGTCGGATGATAAGTGGCCGAAGGCGTAAAGAACCAAAGCGTATAATATAAGGTCTTTGAGGTAGGCAAAAGAATGTAGTACCGCCCTTTGTCTGACGTTTTTCCTCGATTGAACGTGTTTAACTTGTCGAGGATCATCTTCTGTATTTCACCGGATAGGCCGGACGTGTTCTCATCCATACGATCAACTCTATATACAAATCTACTGAAAAAATCCGGAACTACATAATTTGCGGATGAGTTATTTATGACTACTTTTGCCCTAAAAATAAAATAGACGATGAGAATAGAGCAGAATTATTCGTTGGAGAAACACAATACGTTCCATCTCCCAGTAAAGACACGTTGGTTCATGGAGTATGAGACGGAGGAGGAGTTGCAACGAATCTTACATGATGAATACTTTCAGGAATGTTTATCCTTGCATATAGGAGGCGGGAGCAATCTATTGTTCATCAACGATTATAATGGCATTATCATCCATTCCCGAATCAAGGGGATTTCTATCTCGGCGGAAACGGACGAGTATGTATCGCTTCGTGTCGGGGCTGCGGAGATCTGGGATGATGTCGTGGCATACGCCGTATTGAAAGGTTGGGGAGGTATAGAGAATCTTTCTTTAATACCCGGTGAGGCGGGCGCTGCCGCTATCCAGAACATCGGGGCTTATGGTATGGAGATCAAGGATGTGATCGAGAGCGTGGAGGCTTATAACCAGTTGACATTCGAGAAACGGACTTTTACGAATACGGATTGTGAATATGGATATCGTAATAGTTATTTCAAGAATGAGCATCATGACCCCCACATCATAACTTATATTACGCTTCGACTATCCAAGAACCCTAGCTTTTCGGTTAATTATGGGAACTTAAAGGAGGAGTTGACGAAATATCCGGAAGTTACTTTGGAAACGATCCGTGAGGCTGTCATAACAATTCGCAGGCAGAAGCTTCCCGATCCGGAAGTATTAGGCAACGCAGGCAGTTTCTTTATGAACCCGATAATTACGGCAGAGCATTTTGAGAAATTGAAAAAGCAATTCCCGGAAATCCCGTCTTATCCCGCTTCGGAAGGAAAGATCAAGGTTCCGGCCGGTTGGTTGATCGAGCAATGTGGGTTTAAGGGTAAAAACCATGGGCCGGTAGGTGTTTACGAGAAACAAGCGTTGGTATTAGTGAATTTAGGAGATGCCCGGGGGCATGAGATCGCGTTGGTCGCGGAGAGCATTCGTACCGCCGTAAAAGATCGTTTCGGTATAGAGCTTATGCCTGAGGTTAAATATGTCGGATAATGAAAATCGTTTTTTTAGGAACAGGAACGTCTACGGGCAATCCTGAGATAGGTTGCCAATGTGAGGTATGTACTAGTAAAGACCCCCGTGATTGGCGTCTACGGGCTTCGATCTTGGTAGAGACGGAAGGGAAACGGATATTGATCGATTGTGGTCCGGACTTCCGTTGGCAAATGATAACCAATAAGATTTACTATTTTGACGCCGTTTTAGTAACTCATGAGCACTACGATCATGTAGGTGGCTTAGATGATCTACGTCCTTTTGGCCGGTATAAAGATGTGGATATTTATGCGGAAGACAATGTCGTGGAGGCGATAAAGACTCGCATCCCTTATGTCTTCCGGGAGCATAAATATCCGGGAGTGCCTAATTTGGTTTTGCATACGATCGGGACGAAACCGTTTGAGGCCGCCGGTGTCATGATCACTCCGATCCGTGTAATGCACGCTAAGCTGCCGATCTTAGGTTTCCGTATCGGCAATATGGCTTACTTGACCGACCTTAAATATCTTCCGGAAGAAGAGTACGCTAAGTTGGAAAACCTTGATGTATTGGTTATTGATGCCCTTCGGAAAGGAGAGCATCAATCGCATGAGAGTCTGGAGGAAGCCTTAGCGAATATATCCCGTATCCAGCCCAAGGAGGCCTATTTAATCCATATGAGTCATCGCATAGGGTTGCATGCGGTCATTGAAAAAGAGTTGCCTCCGCATGTACATTACTCATATGATGGATTAACGGTGACTTTTTAAGTCATATATTGAAAAGATTCTTTATCTTTGCCAGCTGAAAATCTAGAGAATAGCTGCTTTTTTAAGTTAGTCGCTTATAGCAGGAGTGGTATATAATAAAAAACAATAATAGACTGTATGAATTTATCGTTTAAGAACGTACTATGCGTATGTTGCTTATTGCTGTCGGGATCTGTGTATGCACAGGTTCCGCAAGACTTGATTGACAAGGCGAAAGCCGCTGGAATGTCGGATACGCAGATCCAGCAGGAATTAGCCAAGCGTATGAAACAAGAAGGGGGATCAGTCGGATCTCAAGCTACCGCTACCGATGCGAAGGTTAGCGACCGGGTAATGCCGGTAATCGATGAAGGACAATCCTTAGAAGCCCAACGTAGAAATAATCTTCCTGCTTCAGCCATGGAGAATACCGTATTCGGGCATGAAATCTTCTCAAACAAGAACTTATCTTTTGCCCCAGATTTAAACATCACTACACCTAAGGATTATGTGCTTTCCGCTGGTGATGAGTTATTGATTAATGTATGGGGAGATTCCGAGCTAAACTTGAAATTAAAGATCTCTCCGGATGGTACGATCCTTGTACCAAATTTAGGTCCGGTGTCGGTCAGTGGATTGACGATCGCTGGAGTTGAGCCAGATTATGTCTACGCTGTCTGGTTCGGGAGAGGGGAATACCTTTGTTTCCGTCAGTTTGAGCCAGATTCGTAGCATGAAGGTGAATATTGTCGGCGAGGTAGTCGCTCCCGGTACGTATACATTACCTTCATTCGCCACATTATTTAATGCGTTGTATGCCGCCGGTGGTGTGAATAAGATCGGTTCTTTGCGTAGCATCAAGGTATATCGCAATAGCAAGGAAATCGCTAATCTCGACGTATATGATTATTTATTGAACGGAAAGTACACAACGAATGTTCGTTTGGAAGAGAACGATATGATTATGGTAGGCCCGTACGACCAGTTAGCGGTGGTTCGAGGTAAGGTGAAACGTAATCGTATTTTCGAGTTGCGCAAGGGTGAGACCTTGAAGCAATTGCTGGATATGGCCGGCGGATTTACCGGCGACGCTTATACGAAGGACGTACAAGTGAAGCGTAAATCAGATAGTCGTTACCAGATCTCTACGGTTTCGGAAGATAAGTTCGCTTCTTTCGTGATGCAGGATGGCGATTCTTTGCTGGTAGATTCCGTTATTCCTTTTTATGAGAATCGTTTGATCGTGACGGGAGCAGTATGGCGTCCGGGAGAATATGAGTTAAGTCCGTCGGTTCGTACGGTAAAGCAATTGGTAAAACAGGCCGCAGGTCTTAAAGGAGACGAGTTCGCCGGCCGTGCCTTGATTACCCGTTTGAATCCGGATTTCACAACAACAGTTGTAGCCGTAGATATCCGTGGAATACTGAATGGTACATCTCCGGATATAGAACTCATACCGCTCCAGATGTGGAGTTGCAAGCGGAAGACCAATTAAGCATTCCTTCCCTATTCGATTTGCGCGAACCTTATACGATCAAGGTTGGCGGAGCCGTGAATTATCCGGATACGGTGCTTCCGTATCGTCATAATTTGACAATAGAGGACGCTATCATGATGGCCGGTGGCTTAAGAGAGTCCGCTTCTTCTATTAATGTAGAGGTAGCCCGTCGTGTGAAGGATCCTAGTTCCAATCAGAATGTCAACCGGATCGCTGATGTATATAACTTCTCGTTGAGTGAGGACTTCAAGTTGAATGCGGGAGATACGATCTTTACGCTGGAGCCGTTCGATGAAGTTTATGTTCGTTTCTCCCCGGGGTATCATGAGCAACAGGTCGTGAAGGTGAACGGCGAGATCACTTTTGCCGGTAGCTATGTATTGGCTACGAAGAACGCACGTTTGAGTGACATTGTCGCGAAAGCGGGAGGCGTTACCCCTGAGGCTTATGTAAAAGGTGCCAGCTTGAAACGTCAGTTGACAGAAGATGAATTGAAACGCATGGAGACCCTTCTGGCTTTAAGTGAGGCGAATAAGCAAAGCCGGGATTCCATCGGTGTAGCGTTGATGAATGTGAAGGACTATTCCGTAGGTATTGATTTAGAGAAAGCGTTGGCAAATCCGGGCAGTATCGATGATGTCGTGCTTCGTGATGGTGATGAACTTTATATTCCGCAGTTGCAAAGTACGGTGAAGATGAGTGGAGCCGTGACTTATCCGAACAGCATGACTTACACGAAAGGTATGTCAGTTACGGATTGCTTGTCTCAAGCCGGTGGTTATAATGATATCGCACGTAAGTATCCGATCGTAATATATATGAATGGTAAGGTCGCTACGACGAAGCGTACCGCTATCTTTTTCAAGCGTTATCCGAAAGTGGAGCCGGGCTGTGAGATCGTAGTTCCGACGAAGACGCAACGTGAGCGCCGAAGCTTGGCTGAGATCATGAGTATCAGTAGCTCCGCTACCTCTATGGCCGCGATGATTACCTCTATTGTTAACATGATTAAAAACTAATCAGGCATGGATACGATAAACGAGATAAAAAGACAAGAGTTACCTGAGGAGCAGGAGATCGATTTAATCGAACTGGCGCAAAAACTGTGGAAAGAGCGTAAGTTCTTATTGAAAGGCTGTGGTATTGCGGTGGTAGTAGGTTTGATTGTAGCTTTCAGTATTCCCAAGGAATATACAACTACGGTGAAATTGGCACCAGAGACACAGGATGCGGCAAAAAAATCTAGTCTTGGCGGTTTGGCTGCTATGGCTGGGATTAATCTGAATGCCGCTGCCGGTGCGGACGCGATCTCTCCGGATTTGTATCCGGATGTGGTGCAGAGTACCCCGTTTCTGTTGGAATTGTTTCCGGTAGAGGTTACCGATAAGGAAAAGGAGTTAAGCACTACATTGTATGATTATATGAGTGAACATCAACGTAAGGCTTGGTGGGGATATATTGTCTCCGCTCCATTCAAGGCGTTGGGTGCGGTAATGAGTTTAATCTCCGGTGACGAGGAAGAGTCTGAGGGCTTGAATCCTTACCATTTGACAAAGGATCAAGAAGAGGTGGTGAAGGCCTTGCAGGAGCGGGTTTCTGTTTCCGTGGACAAGAAGACCTTGGTTATCACGGCTTCCGTACAGATGCAGGACCCGGTTATTTCCGCTCAGATGACAAAGGTCGTTTTGGAAAACCTCCAGAATTATATTACGAATTATCGTACGCAGAAAGTAAAGCAAGATTTGGAATTTACCCAGAAGGTATTTGGCGAGTCACGTGACGCTTATTATAAAGCGCAACGTGCGTACGCTGCTTTCGAGGATGCCAACCGTAATATTATCTCTTCCAGCTACCGTACGGAGCAGGAACGTTTGAAGAATGAGATGACCCTTACGTTTAATGTTTACAATACGTTGGCGCAGAAGTTGGAGCAAGATAAATTGCGTGTACAGGAAGAAACTCCGGTGTATACCGTAATCGAGCCGGCTACCGTACCTTTGAAAGCATCTTCTCCTAAGAAGGCACTTATCTTGGTCGGTTTTGTCTTCCTCGCTTTATTCGGATGTATCGGATATTTATTCGTAAAAGATATGTTTGTGTCAGCATTCAAGAAAGAAGGGACTGAAGCTTAATTCCCGCAAACCGTAAAATAGACCACGGCCTCGTCATGACTGACTTGTGCCGTGGTTTTTATTTGTGGGAATAGCCGATTGATCCGAGTAGTTATCGTATCGCATAAGTTGGGGTAAAAGTTCTCCAAGGTTTCTTCATAGGGCTGCTCATTGAAGCAGCAAAGGCTTCCTTCATTATAGAATAAATCCATTGCCAACCATTGATTTTTCATTTTCCACTCCGTCGAGTCATTCATTTGAACCTGTAAATCTAAAGAGGCGCTTTGGATGAAGAGATTCATCGCGCCACTCTTGCCTTTTTTACTAATTAGATCAGCTAATTCCGGAATGATCTGTGCGGGGTACATCTGTTGCTTTTTCGCTGTCTCTACCAATAATTTTCGATTGTAGGACACCACGAATATACCCTCGTGGTAGTAACAACCTAGAAAATGCTTATCAACATCCGGATAGTATCTAACAGGAACGGAAGCTTCCTCTCGTTGCTGGGCAGGAAAAGTGAAAGAAGCGTCCAGTTGCTTGAAAATACGCTCTGCCGTATGACTATCCATAGGGGCGTACAAGATATCCCCTTGTGGATAATAAGCGATCAAGAAAGACGATAAATCCGGATTTTGCTGTATTAAAGAGAGGAAAATAGCGGGCGTATGATCCGAGAACGCCTTGCGTATATTCTCCATGGGTAATATCATCTTCTCGAATACAGGAGGACGATTGATAGCAAAAATTGCTGTGGGGGTCGGGATGACCAAGCTATAGGGATCTACCGTGGCGACAAATTGCTCGTCGCTCATATTCTTGTAAAAGTACCTCACGCAAACGATCGTAGCCAAAAACAAGACAATGAATGCCATTATGTCTTTCTTGCCGATCCTCATGTTTGCTTTAGGAAGTATTTACACCAAGGCTTTAATCCGCATTCCTCACATTTCGGTTTCCGGGCGAGGCAAACATATCTTCCATGTAATATCAACCAGTGATGGGCGATGGGGATCAGTTCTTCCGGAATGTTCTTCACTAGCTCCTTTTCCGTTTCCAAGGGTGTCTTGCTATTATTGGTCAAGCCGATCCGGTTGGAGACACGGAATACGTGCGTATCTACCGCCATGGCTGGCTTGTCATATACAACGGATGCGATTACGTTCGCAGTTTTTCTTCCTACACCCGGAAGTTTCTGTAGCTCGTCAATATCGGAGGGAACCACGCCTTTGAAGTCCTCTATCAGCATCTTCGCCATACCTACCAGATGTTTAGCCTTATTGTTCGGGTAAGATACGCTTCGTATGTATTCAAAGACGACTTCTGGTGTGCTAGCTGCCATTACCTCGGGAGTAGGGAAAGCCTCGAACAGGGCAGGAGTGATCATATTCACTCGCTTATCCGTGCATTGTGCGGATAGGATTACCGCTATCAATAATTGATATGGATTGTCATAATGTAGTTCAGTCTCGGCTACCGGTACGTTTTCCTTAAACCAGTTTAATACGCCTTTATATCTTTCTTCTTTTCGCATTGTTTTTTCGGTTTCTATTTTTCGCATCCTAAAGGTATAACTTTTAAAAGGAATATACAAGCGGAGATGTGCCAAAAATAAGATACTCCCGAATTGTACGAATAAATAAAAAAGTACCGATCTCCTTCTTCCATCTAAGAGAGAAAGAAATCGGTACTTTTTTATTTATTATTCCCTAACGATCTGGTGGATATGTATAGGTTCTTTTCCTATTGTGGTGATTTCTAAAGAAGAGAAATCCTCGAACATGGTTTTATTTAATTTGATGTAGCCTACGTTCCCTTGATAGACGATGTTTTTCTCACCATCTTGAGAGAGGCCGGTGATAGATACCAAATTCTCGTTACTTCCGGAGAGGAAGAAAGATACGGCGTTGATATCATCGCATTTTATGTGAATTATTTCTCCCGGATTCAAGTTCTTATACGTATCTAGGTTCATATCGTACATCATAAGAGCCTCATTGATTTGCGGGTCTTGTTGGGTTGTCGCCGTGAATCCTAGTACATATAGCTCCATTTGCTGATCCGAGTTATTTCGCATACGGATATAACGGGCTTTCGGATCGATGGTGCGGATCGTATCCTTAGCGTTTTCCGTGGAGACATGGGGGATTAGGCTCCAGCTCTTTCCGTCAGCAGACCACTCGAATACCCGTCCGGGTTGGTTGCTTTTCGGAAGATTGAAACAGAAGGATTCCGCTTCTTTCTGGATTTCCCAGCCGATACCCAGATATTGATTAGGCTGTACCTTGACTACCTCGAATAGGGGGACGTAACCGACCGTATTATCACCCTCGGCACAAGGCTGGCTCTTCAATTGGTCGATATTCGTGAATATGGAAGGGATGCTAACCTTCACCTCGTCTGGGGCGATACCGTCCGTAGATAGCAGGTTACGACCTGTCTGGCGGTATAAGTCTACGATGAAAGGGTGTAAGACTTTCGATCCGACTTTCACGCCTTTAGGCTGTGCCTTCTGGTTCAGCGTGCGGTTTATCAGTTTCATGCTATCTAGCAAGGCAGATGTTTCCAGATAGCGTTGCCATGTATAAGACCGGTCTTTCTCATACCAAGCGTGCGCCATATGCAGAGCACTTGTACCGGCTTTTCCTAAGAACTCGAATTGGATAAGCCATGGATTGATTTGTTCGATCAGGCGTTTATTGGGACTTTGGCTGTAGATCATGCTCGGGGAAGCCGTGATTTGAGCGAATAAGGTTCCCAGAAGATTCGCGCTTTGCTCCGGGAACGTGTTTTTCTTATATCCGGCGAGGAATGTCTGGATAGGAGCCACATAGTTAGCGGACTCTTCCCGGCGGTATTGATGTCCGTTCGGACCCGGATCGCAGTTATGCTCGCAGAAAATGCGGAAAGCCATGGAGGCCTCCGGCATAATAAAGTCGCAAGCGTCTTTCCATGCCTGTGTAGGATCGTAATTCTCGATATTCCAAGTGTACATTCCAACGCCGAATATAGCGACCTTGGAAGCCTCGGCGTATTCCATAGGATTGGATACGAATCCGGTCATGGTGCCGGCGGCTTGCGTATCTAGGCCGTAGGCGGGTCCCATCAACAAATGATCTTGGCAATAATCGCTTACGGGGAAGTTCCACCAGATATAGGCGGGACGACGGATACGCTGTTTACCCACTCGACGCCTTCTTTCGTGATATCGGCTACGACACGGTCTCCGGTCCACATGATTTGGATGGCGGGATCGAGTTGGGTACCGAGGATATCCAGATAGTCGGTCTTAGCCCATGAACGGTTGTATTCGGTAGGGCACATGATCAGGGGTTGCACGTCATTTTTTTTGCTGATAAATTCCTTATGGATGTAATTCAATAAGCCGGCTTGCTTTTCCGGGCGGGCTCCCTCTCCGGATATATCATCGAAGAAAACGGCGAAAGAGCGTACGCCCAAATCGTACATTTTCTCGAATTTGGAAAGGATGTTCATGCTATCTGTCAGGTTCCATTGAATGTCTTGTCCCGGGTGGATGGCCCAAACGAAGTTTACTTTGTTATGGGCGGCCTCTTTCGCTAGTTCCTTGATATGCTCGGCTTCCTCGGCGGGATAAGGTTTGCGCCAGTTGGGGGAGCTGTGATAAGGATCATCTTTCGGACCATAGATATAGGTGTTCAGCTTGATCCTTCCGTAAAAGTGGATTTGCTCGATACGGTCGGCGTGGCTCCAAGGCTGTCCGTAGAATCCTTCCACGGTACCCCGGAATAATACGTCCGGATAGTCCTTGATCGAGCAGAGAGGCAGGATCTTCTTACCCTCGTCATATTTAGCTAATTGCTTGAGGGTTTGGGCGGCGTAAAACAAGGAATTATCGTCTACGATCCCGATTGTGATGCCTTTTTTAGTGATCGTCAGCGTATAGGCACCCGAGCGTTGCATTTCCGGAGTTTTGTCTTTTAGCTTCTTGATCTCTAAAGGGAGAGATTTGCCGGATTTAGCGAAAGGTAGCGCTTCTTTAAGTAGTTTGACCGCATCTGCGTCTGGATTATTTATACCCCGTAGGGTATATCCATGGGACGGTGCGTATGTCTGGCTGGAAATAGTCACCTCTTGGGGCTCGGGGAAGATTCCTAGGGATAGCTTTTGGCTATGCGTTAGGCTGCAAACGCCTAGAAGGAGCATGGTGACGAGTAAATACTTTAGTGTTTTCATATGCGATATGATTTAATGTTAACGTTCGTAAATGTAGGGAATAATTAGACACGAAGCACACGGAGGGCACGGATTTGTTCCGTGTGCTCCGTGTTTTAGATCTTATAGGGAGAATAGCAATACCCGGTTATCCGGATTTGTCCATTCATGGATCAAGCTACGCACGTCGCTATATTCGGCGGGAGTGAACTGTTGCTTGTCCAACTCGATCGTACGTACTACCTCGATCGTATTTCCTCTTGGTGTGATCGTGCGGGTTACTTTACCAAAAGGCTTGCTTATCACTTGCTCTTTTGTGGAGGTCTGCAACTTCATGCCCTCGGCGGGAGTAACCGTGTAGGTTACCTCTTCCTTGATCAGGGAGGGGAGTTCGAATAAGTTGGAACGCTTGCTGTTCAAGGCGCTCATGCCCCAGCTATCGATACCGCCTGTTATAGCCGGAAGGGTACAGATGGCGAATCCGTTTTGTGCTTCGTTCTTGGAGACGCTGACGGCTTTA
>OGLG01001325.1_pt1 | contig 14736 bp, 11 predicted proteins | sample 1572621 | NCBI WGS metagenome assembly OGLG01 (sample SAMEA2581912, study PRJEB24529) | metagenome | biome: Human gut stool | place: China | collected 2011 | reverse complement strand
CCGCTCGGCAATGTGCAAATAAATTTGACATTGCCCTCGCTTATTCGTATCTTTGTCAAAGGAGGCGCCGACTGCGGTCGTCCTTCACGGCATAAAACTGTACACGACATGATGAACGGAATACGAATCCGCCCGTTTGAAGCCGCCGCGATCCTCGCGGCGCTGACGCTGCTGACAGGGTGCTCGCTGCTGAAATTCTCGGTCGATACGGGCGGCGAACCGCTCTCGAAAGAGGAGACACGCATGCGGCTCCTCACGCGCGGTTTCTATTACGAAGCCTCCGACGAGGTGACGGCCGCCGCCGACTCGATCGCCGCCGGCAGCGACGACGCCGAGCTCCAACGCCGCACGATCCGGTGGAAACTGCGCACGACGCGCGCCGCCGTCGACGCCGCCATGCAGCAGGCGCCCGAACTGGCCCTGCTCGACACGTGGATGCTCTACCGCAACATGGATTCGCTCTTCGCCGCACGGCCCGACTCGCTGCTTTTCGGCGCGGGTTCGCCGCTGGCGCGGCGCACCGCATCGCGCCTCCACCGCAAGGCCCGACACCTGGCCTCCGACCTGCTGACACCCGAGCGCTACGAGCTGATGCGGCAGTTCGTCGCCGCACAACCCCTGCCGGCACCCGGCGACGAGGTGCAACCCGACCGCACGATGCTGCCGTGGGTCGATTTCCTGCGTGCCCACGGCATCGAAGCGCTCTATCCGGTGGGAACCATCGCCGAAGTGATGGCCGACATGGGCGACCGCATCGGCGGCGTGACGCAGCAGACGACCAACGCGATCGACTGGACGGGCGACCTCCTTTCGCTCCGCATCCGCCAGGACAGCCTGCGCGACCGGCTGGCCATGCAGCTCGATTCGCTCGAACGCGACTTCAACCGTCTGACGGCCGTGGCCGAGGATCTGCCGGGCGTCTCGCGCGAGGTGGCCGCCGAACTCAACGCAGCGCTCGCCGAAGCCATGGCGACTTTCAACGCCGGCGTCGACAACGCCTTCGCCGACATCGACCGCCAGCGCATGGCGCTGCAACACTACGTTTCGGCCGAACGCGAAGCGCTCGTCGCGCAGGCGCAGCAGGCCGCCGACGACGCGATCGCCAAAACGCTGGCCGCACTGCCGGCGCTCGTAGGCAAGGTGGTGTTCTGGATCGTCCTGCTGGTCGCGGCGCTCGTCGGGGTTCCCTTCCTGCTGGGCTTCTGGGCGGGCGGCTGGCGCGAACGGGCACGCCGCCGCAAGGCCGATCGCACGAAACAGGAGTAGCCGACACCCTTCCGAACCCCGTTTCACGGTCGCCGAGGCGGCAGTCGGAAGCGTTTGCGCCGCTGCGCAGCAACGGGAATCTTCGACCGTCGGGACTTCGAAGCGGATAATCACGGATTTTATTGTATTTTTGCGGGCGTAAAGGGAAAAGCTATGGCTCGCAGGAAACAGAATTATCCCCTCATCGAAGGGTTGGAAATTACGACGCTCGCCGCCGAAGGCAAGGCGATGGGACGCTGGCAGGATCAGGTGGTCTTCGTCCCGATGACCGTGCCGGGCGACTTGGTCGACGTGCAGATCCGCAACCGTCGCCGCCGCTTCATGGAGGGGACGGTCGTACGCTACGTGCACCGCTCGCCGCTGCGGGTCGAGCCCTTCTGCGCCCATTTCGGCGTCTGCGGAGGATGCAAATGGCAGAACCTTCCCTACGCCAAACAGCTCCGCTTCAAGACCGAGCAGGTGCGCGACCAGCTCGCCCGCATCGGCAAGATCGAGTTGCCCGCCGTCCGCCCCTACCGCAACAAGCTGGAATTCACCTTCGCACCGCGCCGCTGGATGACCTACGAGGAGATCGCCGCCGGAGGCGACATCGACGCCGGCCCCGCGCTGGGATTCCATATCCCCAACCTCTTCGACAAGGTGCTCGACATCGAAAAGTGCTGGTTGCAGCCCGAGCCGTCGAACGCGCTGCGCAACGAGATCAAGCGCTTCGCGCTCGAACACGGCTATTCGTTCCACAACATCCGCGAGCACGCGGGGCTGATGCGCAACCTCATCGTCCGCACCGCCTCGACGGGCGAGGTCATGGCCATCGTCGTATTCGGCGAAGAGGACACGCCCCGCATCGAAGCGCTGATGAGCCACGTCGCGGAACGTTTTCCTCAGATTACGTCGCTCTTCTACGTGATCAACACCAAGTGGAACGACTCGCTGGCAGACCTTACGCCCGTACTCTACCGCGGCAAGGACCATATCCTCGAACAGATGGAGGGGCTGCGTTTCAAGGTGGGCCCCAAGTCGTTCTACCAGACCAATTCCGAACAGGCCTACGAGCTCTACAAGGTGGCGCGCGAGTTCGCAGACCTGAAACCCGAAGACGTGCTCTACGACCTTTATACCGGTACGGGCACCATCGCCAATTTCTGCGCCGCGCACTGCCGCCGCGTGGTGGGCATCGAGTATGTGCCCGAGGCGATCGCCGACGCGAAAATCAATTCCGAAATCAACGGCATCGGCAATACGGTCTTTTATGCGGGCGACATGAAGCAGGTGCTCAGCGACGAATTCGTGGCTGCCAACGGCCGCCCCGACGTCATTATCCTCGACCCGCCGCGGGCGGGCGTCGACGAACCGGTCATCGGGGTGATCCTGCGTGCCGCGCCCGAGAGGATCGTCTATGTGAGCTGCAACCCGGCTACGCAGGCGCGCGACCTGGCGCTGCTCGACGCCGATTATCGCGTCGAGGCCGTGCAGCCCGTGGACATGTTCCCCCATACGCACCATGTCGAGAACGTGGTGAAGCTGGTGAGGCGGTGACACGGTGACACGAAAGTCGCTTCCGGGGCCTTTTTCGTCCGGGCGGAGAAACCGAAATGGCAATAAAAGCAGGCGTGCGGCGTTTTTATCAATGCCGCGCAGGGAGCCGCGTCCGGAAAAACAGACCGGGGCGATGCAGTATCCTGCGGTTTTGGCGTTTTATTTGTAAGACAGTTACCTAAAAAACGGAAAACATGAAAAAACTGATTTTAATTGCGGCGGTGGCGCTGATGGCACTTCCCGCGGCGGCACAGGTGCAGGAGGCATTCCCCAGCTATATTCAGGTCAACGGGCGTGCCGAGAAGGAGATCACGCCCGACGAGTTCTACCTCTCGGTCATCATCAACGAACGCGACTCGAAAGGCAAGATTTCGGTCGAGAGCCAGCAGCGCGACATGAGCGCGGCCCTCAAGCGGCTCGGCGTGAACGTCGAGAAGCAGCTCAAGGTGGCAAACCTGTCGAGCGAGTTCTTCAAGAAGAACACGTCGGTGGCGACGGCCAAGTACCAGTTGCAGCTGGGGTCGGCGGCCGAGGTCTCGAAGGTGTGGCAGGCGTTGGACAACCTGGGGATTTCGAACGTCTCGATCCTGAAGGTGTCGCATTCGAAGATCGACCAGTATAAGGAACAGGTGCGCGTGGAGGCCATGCAGAACGCCAAGCAGAGCGCGCAGACGCTGGCCCAGGCCATCGGGCAGAGTGTCGGCAAATGCTTCTACATCTACGATTCGAACAACAACGTGATGCCTGTCTTCTACGACAACATGGCCGTGATGCGCAGCGCCAAGGCGGCCGGCCTGGCCGAGGACGCCGCGGCGGACGAGCCGCTCGACTTCAAGACGATCAAGCTGCAGTACAACGTCCAGGCGAAATTCGTGCTGGAATAGCCGTCCGGCAGCGTATGTCGAAGAGGGTGTCCCCGAGGGGCATCCTCTTCGTCGTCCCCGGAGATGCGCTCCGCGGCGGGAAAAACACCCCGGTTGTTGGACGATTGCGAAATTTATATTATCTTTGTTTACTTTGCCCCTAAAAACAGGAGGAGTTATGGAAAAGCAGTTCTGTTTCAACTATGAGCATTATGCGGCCCTCGAAGGGCTCCCGGATGCCGACCGCAAACTGGTCGCGGAGGCCCAGCGGGCCACGGCGAACGCCCACGCGCCCTATTCGCATTTCCAGGTCGGGGCGGCGGCGCGCCTGCGCAGCGGGAAGATCCTCTACGGAAGCAATTTCGAGAGCGAGGTGTATCCGGCCGGACTTTGCGCCGAACGTTCGCTGATGTTCTACGCGCAGGCCAATTATGCCGACGACCCGATCGAGACGCTGGCCATCGCTTCGAATCCCTCCGCGCGCGAGTGCTACCCCTGCGGCCAGTGCCGGCAGGTGATGGTCGATGTCGAACGCCGCCAGGGCTCGCCCATGCGGGTCATCATGAGCGGAAACGGTACGGCCACCGTCGTGGATACGGCGGCACGGCTGCTGCCCTTCACGTTCGTGCTGTGAGAGGGAACCGTCAGACTCAATACCCCGAACATGTTTACACCGGAAGATATTCTCTACGAAGACAACCACCTGCTGGTGGTCAACAAGCGCTGCGGCGACCTCGTACAACCCGATCCTTCGGGCCAAAGCGCCCTCGAAGACCAGATCAAGGCCTACATCAAACGCCGCGACGCGAAACCCGGCGAGGTGTTTCTCGGCGTCGTGCACCGCATCGACCGTCCCGTGAGCGGCGCAGTGCTCTTCGCCAAGACCTCGAAGGCGCTGGTGCGGCTCAATGAAATGATCCGTTCGGGCGAAATCCGCAAAACCTACTGGGCCGTCACGGAACAGCGGCCCGACCCGCTCGAAGGGGAACTGCGCCACTGGGTGCTGCGCGACGGCCGCACCAACCGCTCGCGCGCCTGCGACGCCCCGAAACCCGAAGCGAAGGAGGCGCGGCTGCGCTACCGCACGCTCGGCGCCTCGACCAACTACACGCTCGTCGAGGTCGAACTGCTTACGGGCCGCCACCACCAGATCCGCGCCCAGCTCTCGAAGATCGGCTGCCCGATCAAGGGCGACTTGAAATACGGCGCCCGCCGCTCGAACCCCGACGGCGGCATCTCGCTCCACTCGCGGGCGATCGAATTCACGCATCCCGTCCGTCGGGAGCCGGTGCGCATCACGGCCCCCGTCCCCGCCGGCGACAACCTCTGGGCCTTCTTCGCCCGTAACGCCTCCGAACCATGCGCCTGCTGATCCAACGCGTCCGCCGCGCCTCGGTCACGATCGACGGCACACTCCATTCGTCGATCGGAGCGGGACTGCTGCTGCTCGTCGGCATCGAGGAGGCCGATACGCAGGAGGACATCGACTATCTGGCGGGCAAAGCCTCGCGCCTGCGCGTCTTCGACGACGAAGCGGGGGTGATGAACCTCGACGTGCGGCAGACCGCGGGCGAGCTGCTCGTCGTGAGCCAGTTCACGCTCCACGCCTCGACGCGCAAGGGCAACCGCCCCTCCTATTTCCGCGCCGCGTGCGAAGCCTTCGCACGACCGATGTACGAGCGGTTCGTCGCGGCGCTCGCAGCCGCGAGCGGCCGCCCCGTCCGCACGGGCGAGTTCGGCGCCGACATGGCCGTCGAACTGGTCAACGACGGGCCCGTGACGATCTGGATCGATTCGAAAAACAAAGAGTGAAACAACTTATACGATGAAACGCTTTTACCTGACTTTCACGCTCCCGATCCTGCTTCTGGCAGTGTCTTGCAGCGACAGCGACACGCCGGGCGGCGAACCTTCGCCCTCCGATCCGCGCGAAGAGTGCCGGTTTTCGAACGTAAAGGCCACTCCGGCGGCCACCTCGGCCGACTTCTCGGCCAGCTATCTCTATCTGGGAGGATTCCTGGTCAAGGAGAACGGCTTCGTCTGTACGCCTGCGGGGGGGGGTGCGCCCGTGACGGTCGTCTGCGAACGGTCGACCGAACCGGCCTGCACGCTGCGAGACCTCGCGCCCGAAACCGACTACGAACTCTACTGCTATGTAGTTGCCGGAGGCCATACCTTCCGCAGCGAAACGATTTCGTTCACCACGCTCGAAAAGGGCGAGGAGCCCGAACCGACACCCGACGGGAAGGTCGTCTTCGGCACGCTGACCGTCTCGGAGCGCACCGCCACCTCGGCCACGGCCGCCGTCACTTACACCTGCGAAGGCGAAGCGACGGTCACCGACGCGGGGTTCCTGCTGAAAAAGGCGGGGCAGAGCGACGAGACCAGGCAGTCGTGCGGTACGGCAGCGACCTCGTTGCGCTACACCTTCACCGGTCTGAGCGAAAACACCTCCTACGAGGTCGCGGCCTACGTCGTCACGCCGTCGAAGACCTGGCGCAGCACGGCCGTCGGGTTCACCACCGAGGCAGGCGCCGTCACGCCGCCCGACAACAATACCCGCCACAAAGGCTGGGCGGAACTGCCGAACGAAGTGTCGAACGGCGACTACCTCTACGTCGACCATGAATGCGCGATGGAAAAGGGGGCCAGAGCCCGCAACTTCACCGCCTGTTACAGCAAATCGAAGCTCTGCCCCGTGTGGGTCGCCGCGCCGTTGCACGACGCCTATGCGAAGAAGAACGTCGAGCGCAAAAATTCCTACAAGGACGATCCCGACCTGCCCTATGAACAGGTCGGGAAATGGGACGGTTACACGCGCGGGCACATGCTCGGATCCGCCGAGCGGCTGGTAAGCCGCGAGGCCAACAGCCAGGTGATGTACTTCTCGAACATCGGCCCCCAACTCGGCCAAAACGACTATTTCAACGGCGGCGGCGGTCAGTGGAACACCGCCGAAGACTGGGTGGACGAGCAGTGGCGCGGATTGGCCGATACCTGCTATCAGGTGGTGGGCTGCTATTGGGCCAACACCAACAAGAAGGTCTCCGGTACGACGATCCCGACCCACTATTTCACCGTGCTGCTCAAAGCCAAGAAGAGCGCCGGAAAGAAATGGGTGGTGAACTGTACGCGCGACGAGTTGCAATGCATCGCCCTGTTTATCGAGCACAAGTCCTACTCGAAGAACGCCGTGACGAAACCCGCTCAATTCGACTCGAAAGGCATCTTCATGCGCGTCTCCGATCTCGAAGCGAAGACCGGACACAAATTCTTCATGAACGTTCCCAACGCTCCGAAGGACACCTACGACACACGCGACTGGAACTTCTGATCGTATCCCGGCATTGCCCCTCGACACCCGCCACAGAGTTCGGACCGTCGAAGAGGCAATGTCGGGAAACACGACGGCCGTCGAAACGGGGAGCGGTCCTCGTATAACCGCACCGAACGATAAAACAAAAAACCGATTTTCGACCCTGACATGTACCCCTGGGGCGACGCACGACCCTATCACAGCTATGCGGCCTACTGCCGCCGCACCTTCGGCCGGCCGATACAGAAACTTCCGGTCGACGGAGGTTTCACCTGCCCCAACCGCGACGGCACGGTAGGACACGGCGGCTGTTCGTTCTGCTCGAACGAGGCCTTCACGCCCGCCTACTGCGACCCGCGCCGCACCGTCCGGCAGCAGGTCGACGACGCGATCGCCTTCCACCGGCGCGGGTTTCCGGCCGGAACGGGATTCCTGGTCTACTTCCAGTCGTACAGCAATACCTATGCGCCGCTCGAACGGCTCCAACGGCTCTTCGGGGAGGCGCTCGCCTGCCCCGGCGTCGCGGGGATCGTCGTGGGCACCCGTCCCGACTGCGTGGATGCGGCCAAGCTGGACTATCTGGCCGACCTCGCCCGCCGCACCTACGTCTGCGTCGAGTACGGCATCGAATCGACCTCCGACGCCACGCTGCGCACGATCGACCGGGGCCACGACTTCGCCGCGGCACGACGCGCCGTCGAGGCGACGGCCGCACGCGGCGTCGCCGTGGGCGCGCACTTCATCCTCGGCCTGCCCGACGAGAGCGACGCGGAGCTGCTCGACCGCACGCGCATCATCAACGCGCTGCCGCTCGCCACGGTCAAGTTCCACCAGTTGCAGTTCGTCGAGGGGACGCGCATGACCGACCTCTACGACGCGGAGCCCGCGCGGTTCCGCCGCTGGACGGCCGCCGAATACGTCGACCTGACGGCCGAAATCCTGCGCCGCCTGCGGCCCGACATCGCCGTCGAACGCATCGCGGGCCAGACGCCGCCCCGCATCCGCTGCCGGCGGCCGTGGGGCAACCTGCGCGGCGATGCGCTGTGGCGGATGCTCGAAAAAAGACTCGTCGAAAAAAACGCGCATCAGGGCGAATTTTTCGTATCTTCGCAGCGTTAATCGTTCGCTGTCATGAAAAGACCCAGGGTAAACCGTCAGGCGGTCGTCGGAACCGTCCTCGAATATGTCTGGATGATTTTCGGCATGTTCATCTACTCGTTCGGGTGGCTGGCCTGCATCATGCCCGCCAACACGCTGGGAGGCGGTGCAGCCGGTCTGTCGCTGCTGTTCTACCATATCACGGGACTACCCATCGGCATGTTGACGCTCATCGTCAACGGCGTGCTGCTGCTCATCGGCGGCACGATCGTGGGGTGGAACTTCGGCATGAAGACCATCTTCTGCATCGCCATGCTCTCGGTCACGATGTCGGTGCTGCAACCGCTGCTGGCCGCCGTTACGCCGGCCGGGCAGACGCTCTTCGCGCTCGATCCCGTCAGCGACCGCATCCTGCTGGTCATCCTGGGCGGCATCATCGCCGGCATCGGCATCGCCATTTGCTTCCGGCAGGGCGGCTCGACGGGCGGCACGGACATCATCGCCATGATCGTCAACAAGTACAAGACGATCAGCTACGGCCGCATCGTGATGACCGTCGACTCGATGATCATCCTCTCGTCGCTGTTCGTGGGCGACATGGGCGTCGACTCGGTCATCTACGGCTTCGTCGTTACGGCGGTGCTGGGCTACACGGTCGACGTGATCCAGGCCGGCAACCAGCAGTCGAGCCAGATCTTCGTCTTCACGCGCCGTTACGAGGCGATGGCCGACCAGATCATCGCCACCACGCGCCACAGCGCCACGATCCTCGACGCTACGGGCTGGTACTCGAAGGAGGACATCAAAGTCGTGGTCGTGGTCTGCCGCAAGCGCGAAACCTCCCAGCTGCTCAAACTGGTGCGCGGCGTCGACGGCGACGCCTTCATCTCCGTGGGTTCCGTCATGGGCGTCTACGGCAAGGGCTTCGAAGCCCTCAACAAGGTCTGACGACCGCTCCTCAACCGAAACCTCCGACCGTCCGCCGCGACGGTCGCCAATCGATAGCGCCTATGCGAAACATTGCCTTCCCCAACCTGCTGAAAACCCTTCGGGAATATGTTCTCATGACCGCGGGCCTGCTGATCTACTCGTTCGGGTGGATCGCCTGCATCAAGCCCATGGAGGTGGCCGCCGGCGGCGGCACGGGGCTGGCGATGATCGTCAGCCACACGGCCGCCGAAATGTGGGGCGTCGACATCCGCATCGGTACGGTATTCCTGACGATCAACGCCTTCCTGCTGCTCCTGTCGGGGCTGACGGTGGGGTGGAACTTCGGTTTCAAGACTCTCTTCTGCATCGTCGTGGCATCGGGATTCATGGCGCTCATGGAGCCCTATTTCATGGTCCACTACCCGCCGTCGGGCGACGTGCTGGGGCTCGACGACAAGCTGCTCACGATCATCCTCGGCGCACTGCTCGCAGGCGCCGGCATGGCCGTCTGCTTCACCGCCGGCGGCGCCACGGGCGGCACGGACATCGTCGCCAAAATCTTCCACAAATACTGGGGCGTCGCCTACGGCAAAGTCATCATCTACACCGACATACTCATCATCGGCTCGACGCTGCTGGTAGGCTACGGCCTCTCGGACGTGGTCTACGGCTATATCGTCACGGTGGTCGTCGGCACATCGGTCGACCTGCTCATGGCCGGCAGCCAGCAGTCGAACCAGATCTTCATCGTCACGGCCGACTACGACCGCATGGCCGAAGCGATCCTGCACGAAGCCGACCGCGGCGTGACGCTCATCGACGCCACGGGCGGCTACTCGCGCCACGAAATCCGCATCGTCATGGTCGTCTGCTACAAGCGCGACGCGGGACACGTCCTGCGCATCGCCCGCGACGTCGACCCCAAAGCCTTCGTCACCATCGCATCGGTTTCGGGCACCTACGGCGAAGGATTCCGCAAACTGACCCAACTCCGCTGACCTGCCCGATGGAGCGTTACGCCGATATCGTCCTGCCGCTGGCGCAGCCCGCCTACACCTACGCCGTCGCCGACGGTCTCGACGTGGAGGAGGGGCAGGCCGTGGCCGTGCAGTTCGGGGTGCGGCGCATCTACACGGGCATCGTCTGGCGCATCCACGGCCGGCGGCCCGACTTCCCCCGCATCAAGACCGTCTCGCGGGTACTCTACGACCGTCCGCTGCTCGACGCACGGCAGCGCGCCCTGTGGGAGTGGATGGCCGACTACTACCTCTGCACGCTGGGCGAGGTGATGCGCTTCGCCCTGCCGCAGACGATCAAACCGTCGGGCAACAGCGAACAGGAGTTCGCCGACCGCGAATACCGCCCCCGCACCGAGCTCTACGCGGCGCTCGACGCCTCGCTGCACGACGAGGAGCGGTTCCACGACCTCATGGAGCGGCTCTCGCGGCGGGCGCCGCGCCAGTACGCCGCGCTCCTGGCCATCGCTTCGGCCGAGGGCGGCGACCGCATCTCGACCGGCGAGGTGCCCCGACGGCTCTTGGAGGCCGACGCCGCGACGCTGGCGGCATTGCAGAAGAAGGGCCTCGTCACGCTCACCCGCCGCGAACGGAGCGTCGAACGCGGCTGCGTGCGGTTCCAGCTTCCGACACTCACACCGGCCCAACAGAGCTGCCTCGATACGATCCGCGGCCACTTCGACGCCGGACGCCGCACCGTGCTGCTGCACGGCATCACCGGTTCGGGCAAGACCGAGCTCTACATCCACCTGATCGCCGAGGCGCTCGCCCGCGGCGGCGACGTGCTGCTGCTCGTGCCCGAAATCGCCATCACGGCGCAGCTCATCGCGCGGCTCGAACGCATCTTCGGCAGCCGCGTGACAGCCTACCACTCGAAGCTCACGCTCGCGCGCCGCACCGAAAGCTACCTGCGCCTGACGCGCTCCGACGGCGGGGAACTGGTCGTCGGCGCCCGCTCGGCGCTCTTTCTGCCGCTGCGGCACCTGCAACTGATCGTCGTCGACGAGGAGCACGACACAGGCTACAAGCAGACCGACGCGCAGCCGCGCTACAACGCCCGCGACGTGGCCGTCGTCATGGCACGCCTGCGGGAGGCCCGCACGGTGCTGGGCAGCGCCACCCCCTCGCTCGAAAGCTACGCCAACGCACTGAGCGGCAAGTACGGGCTGGCGACGCTCGACGAGCGCTACGGCGATGCTCGGCCGCCGCTCGTACTCGTTTCGGACACGCTGCGCGCCGTCAAGCGCAACGAGCGCAAGACCCATTTCAACCGCCTGCTGCTCGACAAGCTCGCCGACGTACTCGCCCGCGGCGAGCAGGCGATGCTCTTCCAGAACCGCCGCGGATTCGCCCCCTACGTCGAGTGCCGCGCCTGCGGCTGGACGGCCCGCTGCCCCCGCTGCAACGTGACGCTCACCTACCACAAGCGCGACGACCGCCTCCAATGCCACTACTGCGGCCACGTCGAAACCGTCCCCGTCCGCTGTCCGGCGTGCAGGGCCGGTGAGGTAACCCCCGCGGGATTCGGCACAGAGAAGGTCGAGGAGGAGTTGGCGCGCCTCTTCCCCGCGGCGCGCATCGAGCGGCTCGACCGCGACACGGCGACCTCCGAACGCGCCTACCGCGCCATTATCGACCGCTTCGAGAGCGGGCAGAGCGACCTGCTGGTCGGCACGCAGATGATTACCAAAGGGTTCGACTTCGCACGGGTCTCGCTGGTAGGCATCCTCAACGCCGACAACCTGCTCTTCGCACCCGATTTCCGCGCCGCCGAACGCGCCTTCCAGCTGATGACGCAAGTGGCCGGACGCGCCGGACGGCGCGACGCGGCGGGCGAAGTGGTGATCCAGACCACGGAGCCCGAACACCCCGTCATCCGGCAGGTCGCCGCGGGCGACTACGAAGCGATGGCGCGCACGCAGCTGGCCGAACGCCGCGCCTTCGCCTATCCGCCCTACGCACGGCTGATCCGCCTGACGCTCCGCCAGCGCGACCGCGACCTGCTCTACCGGGCTTCGGCGGCGCTCGCCGTGGCGCTGCGCGGCCGTTTCGGCAGACGGGCCATGGGGCCGGTCGCTCCGCCCGTCGACCGCATCCGCGAGGAGTACATCACCGAATTCCTGCTCAAAATCGAGAGCGGCGCCTCGGCCTCCCGTGCCCGGGAAGTGCTGCGCGAGGTGCTCCGGCAGACGCTCGGTGCGAAAGAGTTCCAAACCGTAACGCTCAGCTGCGATGTCGATCCTCAGTGATACGGTGCGCGGCGTCGGACGGCTGTTCTTTCCCGTGCGGTGTCCGGTCTGCGGCGGCGAGATGCCGCCCGGCAGCCGCGTGGTCTGCACCCGCTGCCGCTATGCCGTGCCACTCACGGGCTTCTGCTATGCGACCTACAATCCCTTGTGGGAGCGGCTCTCGGCGCTGGTTCCCGTCGAACAGGCCTCGGCCTTCCTCTACTTCATCCCCGGCAGCGGGTGGCGCGAGCTGATCCACCGCTTCAAATACGACGGCGCATGGCGCCTTGCACGCGATATGGGCGTATGGTACGGTCACTGCCTGGCTGACAGCGGCCTCTACGACACGGTGGACCGGATCGTCCCCGTGCCGCTCCACTGGCGCAAACGGTTGCGCCGCGGCTACAATCAGGCGGAGTACCTGGCCGAGGGGATCGCCCGCGCGCTCCGCGCCGAGGTCGACCGCCACAGCGTCCGCCGCATCCGCAACAACCCCGCGCAAGCGCTCCACCGCCACGCCGAGCGGTGGGACAACGTCGAGGGAATCTTCGCCGTACGCCGTCCCGAAAGGCTCGCGGGGCACCATCTCCTGCTGGTGGACGACGTGCTCACTACGGGCGCCACACTGCTCTCATGCGCCGAGACGATCCTGCGCGCCGCGCCCGACTGCCGGCTGAGCGTCGCGGTGCTGGCCGTCCCGCAGCGGGAGTTCGGCCTCGACGGATGACGGGCGGGAAAATGTACCGTCAGACGCCCTGCGAACGGTGCCGATGCGGCTTCGGTTGGCCGCCGGCGGAGGAGCCGCACGAGCCGGAGCGAGTTGCAGGCCGCCGCGCGGGGCGGTGACGGACTGCCGACATCGCCGGGCGATGCTCCTCTCGGCACGAAACGTCTCCGGCCGTTTTTGCGGACGGATATTTTATTTTTCACACTTAATTTTATTTATTGCGCAGCTTTGCGTAATTTTGAATCCGAAACCGAATGCCATGTCACAGGAAAACAATACGACACCGTCCGCACGCAACCGCGAAGCCTACGCCGCACTGACCGAAATGGGCGGCAACGTCCCGCCGCAGGCCGTCGAACTGGAAGAGGCCGTGCTGGGTGCGCTGATGCTCGAAAAGGACTCGATCATCACCGTACAGGAATTCGTCACCCCCGAAGCCTTCTACACCGAGGAGCACCGGTTGATCTACCGCGCCATCGAGGAGCTGTCGTCGGAGTTGAAGCCGATCGACCTCTACACCGTCACCGAGCGGCTCAAAGTCAAGAAGGAGCTCAAAAAGGTGGGCGGCGCCTCCTATCTGGCGCAGCTCACGCAGAAGGTCGGTTCGGCCGCCAACGTCGAGTTCCACGCCAAAATCGTGGCGCAGAAGTACGTGCAGCGCGAACTGATCCGCTCGGCCACGGAAATTCAGCGCCGTTCCTACGACGAATCGACCGACGTGACGGACCTGATCGGCTTCGCCGAGCAGGAGATCTTCAAGGTGGCCGAAGGACACGTGAAACGCTCCGTGCAGTCGGCAGCCGACGTGCTGGCGCGCACGCTGGCGCAGATCGAGGAGAACGCCAAGAACAAGAGCGCCTTCAACGGCGTGCCGTCGGGCTTCATGGCGCTCGACCGCGTGACGATGGGCTGGCAGCCGTCGGATCTGATCATCATCGCCGCCCGCCCCTCGATGGGTAAGACGGCCTTCACGCTCACCATGGCGCGCAACATGTCGGTCGACCACGAGCAGGCGGTCGCCTTCTTCTCGCTCGAAATGCCGGCGCACCAGCTCATGATGCGTCTGGTGGTGGCCGAGACGGGCATACCGGGCAACGACCTCAAACTGGGACGGCTCTCGCCCGAACAGTGGCGCCACCTCGAATCGGCCACCAAGCCGCTGGGAAGCGCCAAACTCTTCATCGACGACACGCCGGCGCTGTCGGTCTTCGAGTTCCGCTCGAAGGCGCGCCGTCTGAAAATACATAACGACATCAAGATCATCATGATCGACTACCTGCAACTGATGACCGGCGGCCCGCAGGCCGCCAAGGGAGGCAACCGCGAGCAGGAGGTGTCGTTCATCTCGCGCACGCTCAAAGCCATCGCCAAGGAGCTCAACGTCCCGATCATCGCCCTTTCGCAGCTGAACCGTTCGACCGAGTTGCGCGGCGGCTCGAAGCGGCCGCAGCTGTCGGACCTGCGCGAGTCGGGCGCCATCGAGCAGGACGCCGACATCGTGGCCTTCATCCACCGTCCCGAATACTACGGCATCAACCAGGACGAGAACGGAATGCCCACGGCGGGCATGGCCGAGCTGATCATCGCCAAGCACCGCAACGGCGCCGTGACCGACGTCAAGCTGCGCTTCCTGAAAGACCAGGCGCGCTTCGCCGACATCGACGACGCCGACCTGCTGCCGGGCGGCGCGCCCGCACCGGGACAGCAGTACGACGATTTCGCCAGCGATTCGAACGCACCGGCAGGCTTCGCCCCC
>OGLG01001323.1_pt1 | contig 14762 bp, 14 predicted proteins | sample 1572621 | NCBI WGS metagenome assembly OGLG01 (sample SAMEA2581912, study PRJEB24529) | metagenome | biome: Human gut stool | place: China | collected 2011 | reverse complement strand
GGTATAAAACAGATAGAGTAATTACAGTATCTCTTGAAATATTTTGATTATAAATCCATACCCAAGTATACTCATCTTCATCTTCGCTAGGATTATTCATTCCTCCAGAATAAAAACTTCCGTTTATATATATACTTACACTAACATCTTTTCTTTTTAATTTCATTCCATTATACCAAACTTCCCAAGCAAAAGAGGGTTGTATTCTAGTTCCATTTTCATAAAGCCCTCCATCTACTGTTGGATTACCCGAAATTGTATAATCTGGAAGTAATCGTATCTCTAGAACTGTTCCAAGACTGTGTATAATATCTTGAATTCTCTCATTTAATCCGTTTAATGCATTAGTTACAGCATTCTGAGACATAACATCATCCTCAGATGAACCTGTGGTTTGAAGTACATTAATACCACCTCGAATTCTGAAAAAGCCTGTAATTGAATCTTTTTCTATATCCTTATAGTAAGTATACCATTTTCCATCTACAAATACTTCAAATCCATCAGGAATAGGGTATTTATCATAATCCCATGTTCCTAATTCTCCTATTCCACTAACTATACCTTGTCTTTTATCTAGGAATACTTTAGCGGGTAATAAAAAATTTGAACCTATTTTATTTGCCATAATTTATTTTATTTATTAATATTTTCCACCGCTTATATTCTTAGCAGCTATAGACATATTAGAATCAGTTACAATACTAGAATTATCAACATTGACTCTAATTTCTGTACTACCATCTTCAAGTTGTACTAAATTAATTCCAGGACCACCAATAAAGCCTTCACGTATTGATAATCCTTTAATAATTTGTTCAAGTTTTCCAAGAGTATTATAATTTATGCTAGCTCCACCTAAAATCTCCTGTCTCAGATTTTCTAAGTCAGTTGCATTTACACTAGAATTTTCTGTAGATATTCCTTCGAAGAATGTTGGTAATGAGAATGAAAAAACTTGTTGAAAATTATTATAATTTAATGCAACATCTTTTACATAAACATTGTAATCAATATCATTTACTTTACAAGACTCTATTGAATAATCAGTTATATGATTCATTCCAGAAGTTGTATCATAAATACTCATAAGATTTCCGTACAGTTTTGGATATGCAAAAGCTATTTTCTGTGAGTTAAGATCTCCTTGGAAAGTAACAATTGATTTCTCATTTCCAACTACAGTGTTTTCAAGAGAATTTAAAGCAGCTTCTGTTATATTCCACCCACTTTCAGGAATTTGTCCATAGTAGAAATTGTAACCAAACTTAACTGTATAATATGAAGTTGCAGTTCTTATAATTCCTGTATCTGGATCCGTATATTTAACAGATAATCTATATTCTGTTGTATTTGTAAGACCTAAGACTGTATATCTATTACTTTCAGGGAGAGTTATTTGTGTACCATTTAATTCTAAAATACAATCATTAGTAACTTCATATGTATTTGCTTCACCTGTTTTTATATCTATATCAGGGATTGTTACTCTGATTAAGAAGTTAACAGTGGTTCTAATTCCAGTTTGATATAGAGGAGTAGTGCCATCATCTTGTCTGTTAGAATCATAAAAACTAACTCTTAATGGGAATGTAGCTGAATGATTTTTATAAGTTAACTCCTTAATTTCTTCTAGACTTTTAAGAGCATCTTGAATACTAACATCCCAACCAGAAATCATTTCATTAATTTCGGACTTAGTATAAAAATCATCTTCACGTTTTAATACTCCATCACGATAAAACCATCTATACTTATCTTCTATATTACTAAAAATGAAAGGACCACCAGTTATAGGTTCTATTTGTCTAACCCCACCAGTTTCGTATACATAATTCCAAATTCCATCTTCATCCTTGTAAAGATATAATTCTCCATGTACAAGAAGAGATACATCTGGAAGTTCAGTTACTACATCTCGAACTAAATCTAATCCGCCAAGTGTAACAACTTGATAACAGTCTTCTCCTATTCCATTCTTAATACCTAGAGCGAATATAGTATCTGTTTCTGTTTGTTCAGGATTAGAATAATATCTAACCATAACAGGCTCTCCGATTAAGAATTCATGTTGATTTAATCTTAATCTTGCTATACTTCTATCTCGTTCTATGTATTTGCTTCTGGAAATTTGTATTTGAAAAGAATTTAAACTACTCATAATTATTTATTTATAATTGAATAAAATAATAAAAGAATAGACTTAGTTTTATAATTTTTCTAAGTCTATTCTCATAATTTAGGTTTTGAAGCTTTCAGAAGAGAATTTCTGTTATTTAATTTTGATAATTCGGAAAGATTCAACTAATTCTGCAGTAGACCAAATAATAGAAATTTTATGATCTTTATCCATATAGAATTCAACAGGATTATTAAGAATACCTAGATCATAGAATTTACCATCAATACTTACTAAAGCATCTGGATATTGTGATTTAAGTTTTTCGCTAGGAGTAATAGTAACTTTAACCACTTCTTTATCACCAGTCAAACCATATTTATTGACTTCGTAATTAGGATATACAGGTTCTAAAACTGTAGCACTTTTATCTTCACTATCGAATTCATACCAAGTACTTTCATCATCTCCTAACCAAGGACCTTCAATTTTATAGACCTGATAAAATCTACTAGGAATAATATCTTTTCCATACTTACCCCAAGCAGCATCTTCATAAATTTTAACTTCTTCGTTCATAAGTTTTTGTTTTATAAAAATTATTGTTATTTATTTTATTCATAATTATAACCACTTATTTCTATCGGGCGACTTTGATAGAATTAAGGCATTTATTCGTGGTATATAATTATAAGTAGCAGTTTTCTTAATTTCTTCTACATTCAACTCTATATTAGATTCATTTATCCATTCCAGAATAATTAATCCAATAGGTTGATTAATTCCAGGAATACTAATAAATATTTGTCTTTTAGAACCATCTCTACTATTTACTAATTCATATATTCCAGGATATTTTTCCATAAATACGCTATCTCTTGGACCATCACAATATACAATTTCTCCAAACTTAATATCTTCATAGATACTAGTAATTAATCCAGTATTTATACTTTTATACTGTTCTGGATCTATGGAAGGTACAGCAAAACCATTATCTTGTTGGAGAAGTTCTACGTATTTGAAGGGAATAGATACTAGATTTTCTTTAGAATTATGATATTCGAAGTATAATATTCTATCAGCTCTAGAATTACTTCTAAATTCTGTAAGGAGAGGTTTTAATTCTGCTAATAACTGATCCCTAAGTTCCATTTTTTCGGAGTGTATCTTATCAGAAATTTCAGAATATATTTCTATAGTATCCTTTATTATAGTTTTGTAATTAAATATAGCTAAGACTAAACAGAAGATAAAAATATACTTCACGAACTTCGAAAATCCTATGTTTTTATCTATCTCTGTTATAGCCTCAACGAATTCTTTTAAAGATAGTTTCATGATTTATTATATTGCAAATTGAGTTAACCTAATCTCTCCTGATTCTATAGTACTCGTCTTTTTTGTTATTGGATCTAGATTAGTAATTTTTAAGACTATCACTAAATTTAACTCTTTTCCAGTAGTATTAGCAGAATATATTAATCTTTTATTCACCTGATCTACTTTAAACTCCAGTCCATTACTTTCTTTCGCCAAGATTTCAATTACAGGCAGAGATGTTATATCTATTTTAACCTTTTCCTTTATTTTTGAAATATTATAATCATTTATCAATCTATACATATCACATTCTAATGTTCCTAATAGATTTATATACCCTCCAGATTTTTTAAGACTACTAGTATCTTCTAATGCTGAAAACGATAGAATAGATGTAATTTGTCTAATCACAGAGTTATTATATATTTTCTCACCAGATATATTATTGTATAAGAACGAACTACTATATCCACTTGTTTTCTTGTTTCTTATATACTTATAGTAAGATTTTTTTGTTACTATTTTTTCTTCCAGTGAGGTAAAGATATTAACTCCATAATCAATTCCTATACCTTCCAAAAATACAGTATCACTATCAGCTATTGTTTCAATGTTTGCTTCTGTATATTCTGGAAAAGATAATTCAAAAAGATTAGATGATATATTTAAATCTAATCTATTGAACTTAATTATTTTTCTTTCAGCAGCCTCTAGCTCAGTTATTATAAATGCTATTCTTTCCGATCGATCTGGATATATACCATAACAATAAATAAAACAATACTCTGAGCTAGGTTCAACTAAGGCAGCTTTTTCTTCTTCTGGGATATCAATATTAATCTTTAAGAGTTTTTTATTACTATCCCAGATTGAATTTAGAGGATATTCTGAGGTTTTTCTAACATCATTATACAGATAAGATCCTGAAAATAATTTCTCCATGAATTCTTCTCCAACTGTATATGAATTATAAATTGTTCCTATTACATATTTGGTTATTTTTAGTGTGTTATCTATCCTCCTTATACTCTCTAAGAATTCTTTTTCAAAAATAACTCTCATAATTTTATATATAATTTAAATACCCATCTTCATCGATATAATAAAGTAGTCCAGAGATAGATGCTATAATTTTCGGTACTTCTGTTTTAAGAGATGCTTTGAAATAGCTTCTTCTAAATCCCGTAAGAATAGTTCCAAATATACCTGTTGGATTATTTCGATGAATTACCAATATTTTTCCCTCATTATAATACCCCTTATACTTTTCAAACTCTTCATCCTTACTAACTAATATCCCGAGTTCTTCTGAATATTCTAATTCTGAATTTCTTGATGTTGCCCTAGCTTTTTCTGTATAATAACTAATCCCTGGTTCATAATAGATAGTATAATAATCTAACCCCAGATCTTCATCTACTGTATGAATCATTAAGAGACTGTTATTAATCAGTATTGGACTTTCATCTGTATTTACTGTATATACTAATCTATCAATACAACTATAAATATGAAAATCTTTTTGTGAGGATTGTTTATTTTTAAAAACATACCAATCTCCAACTTTTTTGATAATATTAATGTTCGTATATTTAGTATAATTAGTTAAATTTAGAAAAGTACTATTAATACTTGGAATGTAATTAGTAATACTTTTATTAGAGATATTTCCAGGAGTAGATATAATTCTACTTCTAGGATCAAGAGTATCTAAGAAAAAGTTTTGATAGTCTGTTGAAATCCACTGACTTTTCTCTATATCATATAATTCAAGAGTACTAGGATAATTAGTTCCAATAGTAATTATAAATCTTCCTGAAAAATAGAATATTTCTTGATTACTTCTCATATCCTCGAAAATAGAATAGTCTGCCCCCGATGAAGTTGTATATACCTCAGGATTACCAAATCTTGTTTTTTTCACTAAAGATTTGATAGAATACTTATTACCTGTCCAAGAATATAATACAATATCCTTTCCATAAAATCCAATTTGATGATTTTCATAATTATGTGAGTATGGATCTATATTAACATCATGATTCAAATTAATTTTATGAAAACCAGTACTATTCCCAATACCATAATCTAAGAGGAGATTCATTTGTTCATTATCTTGAATATGGTATACGTGAGAAGTATATCTTGGATAATTATCAGCTCCTAGGTCTTGCTTTATAGTTTGTGCTCCAGAGTAGTTATACAAATTTACATTATCTAAGAAGTTTTTCCCAGTTGTTGAGTTATTCTTTAGTTGATCTAAGGAATTACTAAGATTTATCTGGATTTGGCTAGATATACTAGAGTCTAAAGATATATAAATATTTATATTACTACCTTTTCCCTGAGAATTTAGAAACTCTGTATAACCAATAGGAGTGTTATCTATTACACTCATATAAATTATTACAGTAAATCCAGAAGGAAGATTATTTTCATATTTAAAGGGTTCCTCTGGGGTAGTTCGATTTAATCTGATATAATTACCGCCAGAGGAAGTAAGTAGTCCTGAGTAAACTTGTTCGATATTATAGAGAGATATTTTTGGTAACTTAGGATCCCAATTATCATTTTTATTATATAGTATTACTTCTAAGCTATTGGATATATTACTAGAATTTCCAATAACGTAAGTACTATATCCTGTATTATAATTTTCCATAAGTTATTGTACAATTACTAATAATACATTCATCTATGTCAGTTGATTTAGATACAACTCTAATAATATTATTAACACATTCAATTACAATATCTGATCCAATTTCTTCTATATAATCTTTGGAAATTAATTCTCCTTGTTTATTATATCTAGGTCCGGAGAATGTTGTTTCTTTAGAGTATAGTTTTTCGTTACCTACTAAGATTAATTTTTCTTTGTCTTCAGGATCTTCAACATATCTAGTTTCATACTTAGAATATTGAATACCAAGATCAATTTTAGTAGAAACTCCAGGACTAACAGAGTAATTCATTAGTTCTGTTAAATCTACTGTATTGGTATAGATATCAGAATTGAATGGTATAACATCGATAGTAATAGAATTGTTTAGAATATCAACCACATTTTTTGAAGTACTATACAAATAAATTTCGTTATTATTCATACTATTATATAAGTTATATATTTCTTTTAAGTAATTATTTTTATTATTCTTGAGGTAATCTAGATATGAATTAAATTGAGATTTTTCTTTTTCAGTTAATTCATATTTATCAATTTCAATACTTTTCGTATTTTCATCAACCTCATTTATTATTCCAGAACCTTTAGAATAATCATCAATACATACTCGTAAATTCCCTTCTGAGCCATCTTCACCTGGGATAACAAACCTCCGATTAGTTACATTCCAATCTCTGAGTTTTAATTTATTACTTAGCTCAGATATTCTAGTCATTCTGTAATTTGAATCATTACATACTAATGCTCGATTATTTCCAGTTAAGTAATATTCTTTCTCATCTTCTTGACCTGTTACTTGTGATATAGAAATATTATCGGAAGTAGTGGTTATTAATTCTATCTTTTTCATTTCTTGTACTTATCTCTATAAAATATATTCACTATGTTTCCACTAGTTACATAAAGCCTAACAATTTCTCCTTTATTTCCTTCTGTCTTTCCAGGAACTATAACAAGAGCACTACTATCTGTTAAATAATAACTAGAAATTGCATCATGACTCATATAAGCGTCAAGAAGATCTATGGAAATCGTTGTATTTATATTATTCTCCTGTGTAATTACTGTAAGAATAAATGACTCCTTATCAAATCCAGATACAGGAAGGTAATTATCTTTTGTATTATCAGTACATTGAAATTCTATTACATTAGCTGTTTCTGGAATTGGATATTCTTTAAAACGGAAATTATTTACTAATGATTTTTCTAAGTTATTTAATTCTTCGATTTTATCCAAGTAAAGTTTTTCAAGTTTTTTTATATTCTCCATCCATTCTTTATCAATACTACTAGGCAACCAAGAAGTAACACTATCAAAAGTATTCTGATCTCCGTTATTATAACCTTTTCCGTACCTATACCTAACAACTGAACCCATAGGATCTATTAATTCCTGAAGTCTGTAAATAGAATCTGAATTAGGTTCATTAGTATAAGTATATTGTCGTAGAATTACATAATTAGCATCTTCTGGATAAATACTAGAAGCATCATTAAATATAACTTCACTTATTTCCGGAAGATTTCTCGATATCTTAAATACAGCATTATTAATTTCCGGAGAGATTAAGATCATTGACAAGACGTTTTTAGAATCAATTCCAGTTCCATTTAAAAAATCAGATAACTCAGATGAAATGGATAATGAATCGTCCCCTGAATTAAGATAGACGTATTCAGAAATTATACCCTTTTCATCAAATCCTATCATATATGTAGATAAAATTTGAGATAAAAGATGTGCAGTAATTAATTTATCTTCCTTTCCTTGCTCTTCTTCAGAATGATTTATATAATTAAAATACTCTTCTATATTATTTAATTTATCTCCTAAATATGGTGAGTAATTATCTGAACTTTCTTCAGGAATAACACCAGAAACAGTATTATTTGTTTTATTAGTTGGATTTTTAGCTGTACAAATATAGATAGTATTTCCATAGACAACAAAATCCCCTTTCTCATATTCAGTTTCTTCTGAATACAAAAACATTCCTTGAACGTGCGTATTATTTAGTATCATATTATCTCTTTATAAGTTTTATAGTTGTATTATAATATATATTCATTAACTTCAAGGTATACTCTCCTTCTTCTGGAGTATTTATATTTGCAGCCCTAAGTGATACTTGAGACGTACCGAAACTTTGAATACTTCCGTTTGCTGTAAACTTATTAATAGTTAATGAATTTCCTTGAGAGTCTTCTATAATAACTTTTTCTAAGTTACTATTTGGATAATCTTCAGAAATAAACTTAAATACAGCGTTACCTCCAGAATTTATCTTTAATGAATTATTAGATACTTCAAACCCAGAGAACTCTATAATACTAATAGTTACTCGTTTACTGCTAAGTTCTAATGTAAGAGTAGCTGCCGAGAAATTAACTTCGGGAATTACAATACTGTTAGTAGTATTGATTTGTTCCGGATAATATATTTCTGGCGCATCTGGATCTTCATTTTCATATTTTGCTAAGACTCTTGAAATAATATACCCTGAAAGTTCTGGTATTCTAATTTCTGCTCTCTGATTAATTAGGACATCTATTTTACCATCCTCTTGTATAAAGGGATCATATTTAGTTTCATCACCTATAATTAATTCAGATACTATAAAATTATTTTCTCCAAATTTTCTTTTCCATTCACCATAATCGTATACATCACTTTCTCCTGATATTTTAGCTTTCAGAATTATATAAGAACCTGTATATTTTAGATTGAAAATTAGGTGATTTGTTTTTAGAACTTCTTCCCAATTAGTTACTGTTATTAGGTTATTTGGAATATTATAATTAAAGTTATTACTTGGTGGAAATGGAATTAAATCTTTCACATCAAGTAAACACGGTACATCTTCATTCAAAACATATCCAGGATTAGGGTATATCTTAAAATCAATAGGAGTTTTGACAGAAGGGATAGATATTATTCCGATAGGGTTACAAGTTCCTCCAATCTCTGGAGTTACTGATACAACCACTCTAATTGGTTTATTTATATTTAGAAACTCTGAAAGAATCCATTTAGATGAAAGCGCCGGATTATTATTAAAGTTGTTATCTGATACTGATTCCCAAACTTTTCCACCTAGAATTACCTTATCTCCAATCTTGTATGTAGTAAAAGGAAAATACTTGGGGTAATCTTCGGCGCCTTTATACATTTCAATTAATCCTCGTTTATTACCTAGAATTAATAATCTACTATCTTCTATTTTCTCATTTCCTAAGAGAGTACTAGAATTTGCATCAATTAAAACTTCTGGAACATCCTCAACAGTTTCTATTATCCCAACTGAATCTATCGTAGACCAATATTCATCGTTTCTAAGAAGATATTTATTCATATTTCTGTTAGGATTCGTACTATCTACCCATGATTTATAAGATAGATTTACACTTTCCACCTCGGAGTTATTAGAAATTAGCATCCAAATCATCTTCTCTCCAGTAACTTCATCGAGGAGTTCTTTCTCGCTTACTAAATCCTCGCCGCTTGTAGTTTCGTCTGGTTCTCCTAAAATCAATATAAAGTTAGGAGTAGAAGTAGGTTTAATTCCAGCGGCGGCCATTGAATCAGTATCTATAAAGTCACTACCTTTAGAATTGTTATTATTCTTGTCGATTATCCCCTCGTATAACTCCAGACGTTTAATTCCAGCGGCGGCCTTAAAAAGCGCGAATACCTGATTGGATATTATAGTAGTTCCGAAATATCTATCATTTTCCTCTGTTAAATTTTCTCTAGAGGATGTTGGGAATATTATTGATTCTATTTTTTCTAGGGAATTTGATGTCTCTCCGATTTCTTTCAAGGTTTTTTCTCCTAGATAATTTACTAAAAACTTATCATTAAATTTATCTTTAGTGATATTATACGAAAAGTCATACTCACTAAAGTCTCTATTGTAAAGTAAAGAACTGTTAGATCTGTACTGGACTTTACTGTATTCACGGTTATCTAGGTCATCTTGACTGTAAAACACTACTGTTCCGATATCCGTAAAATTGTTATTATTAATAATCAATTTCATAGGGCGTTACTGTCATTTTGTTATAGCTTCTTAAGTTTGCTCCAATATAATTCTGGAACTTACTTTGAATTGTTAGATCTATACTTCCAGAACCTATATTAGTATTTAGTCTGGTATAGTATATAAGTGCATCTAAAAATTTCTTAAGAAGTTCGTAAAATAAGCTTTCATTTTCTACACTTAAGTTCTCAAAGTTTACTGTTATTTCTCCTGAGTCATATATAATCTCTCCATCAAAATCTAAGGGAAGATATTGTATCATATAATTAAATACTTGAATAGTTCCCTTTACACTGTAAAATAATTTACTAAGATAGTTTATAACTTCTTCGTAATCTTGGTTATCTGGGAGACTTGATTTTGGAATACATAATCTCAAGAAATTCTTCACCGGATCACTTCCAGAATAAATATAGTAATCATCGAATGAACCTTGTTGAGTTGAAACTACCGAAGAATATTGTTCCTCGTAATCCTCAATCATTCTATAAAGCTGATCTATGATTTCTATATTTCTTAAGTGTTTAGGTATATATATTTTCATGATTCTATAACTGAATTAATAATGTAGTTAATTGAGAAGTATACAACATTCTCTTCTCCATATACAATCTCAGGAGAAACTACAGAACCATCTTCGTTAGTATAAGTTATTTCCATGTCAATTATTCTCTTTACATTAGATATTTTACTTATAAGAGATTTTATTTCTTCTGTTAACTCTGGAAATTTAATATTGAACTTATTACTATAATTATCCAAGATATCACCAACTTCTGAATCTATACTACTATTCTGATATATCTCTACATCTAAGTTAAAGATAGCTGTATATTGAGATCCTCTTTCTATAGTAATTTTATCAGTTATATAGTAAGCTCCTTTAGTTTCAATGAAATTAGTTTTTTCATCTTCTGTTAGGATTGTAGAATTAGAGTATGGAACATAGTAGATAGTGATAGAATTACTTTGTGCTGAACTACTAAATCTATAAGTTGTTCCACCTGAAATAATTTTATTTGGATAAGTTTCTTCAAGTACAGTACCGATATCAGAATTACTACGTAAAATTGAATTTACATATCTATCACGATTAGCTTTGTAATGAATAGTAATTAAGTTATCTCTATCAACTTCAGACATACTAGCAAGACCAGTTCCTAAGATCTCATAATTTCGTCCACTCAACCAAGAAGGATCAAATTCTACCATCTCAGCTCCACGAATATTAAGCTTCTTTAGTTCTGAAGTATTATATCCCGAGAGTGTTGAGAATTTATAATAAAGAGCTTCTATTGTTGTATTTGCTGGAGTCTGTGTTTCTCCTCTTTCCATTACTGTTCTAAAAATATCTGCTACATAAAGTCTAGAACCAAATCCAGGGAGAGTAAGATCAAAAATACTACCATCTAAAATATGTCCTGAGAATAATCTAGTTGTTGGGAAAAAATTATCATTAACTTTAACCCAAAAATCATCAGATAGGTCGTTTTCTAAGCAATTAACATAGTAAGTATTGTTTTGATTTAAGATCCACTTCCTAGAAATTGTTTCTTTTGCAATTAGACATATAATAGTATAAGTATCAGTATCATTTACGGCCGGAGACATTGTAATTGGAGAATATACAAAACCTTCATCTCCAGCTATGTCTTTATCATCTCCATAACCTTCCGGCCGTGTATAGTTTTTATCATAATACCCTAAATAGTAAGCCTTAAAACTATTAGAACTTATAATTTCATCATAAATATTAAAGCTTAAATACTTAGTAGGTTTTATATTAAGAATTACGCGAGGACAACTACCACGAAATACCGAATACATATCATCCACACAGTGTTGAATCTTTGAATTGATAAGTGTAGATTTCTCAAGAGATGCTTCTTGTGTATAGGCTATGTTTTCTACTTCACTAATAAAAGATGCATTAGCTAACATCTGAGACAAAATCTCTACAGAATCTCCGGTAATATTAAGTTTATTAGCTATTCCTCTATAAATATCTATATAATCTTGTAATGATTTCATAATAATTATCCTGTTGTTTCATTTATATCAACTAGTATATCGTCAGATTCTACCTGATTAACACTTATTACTAGTTTTACTTTTGTTTCATCTATTAGGTCGAGTGAAACAATTTTTATATCGAGTGTTTTTGTAAATTTCTCTTTTATTTTTGTTATTAACTGTTCTACTCTACCAGTAATTTCAGATGCTAAATCCTTTTTCTTGGTATTAGTAAAAATAAAGTTAAATCCAATCTTAGATGCTCCTGGAATATCCTTTGGCCAGATATTTAAGTAGAGTTTGAAAAGATCTATAATATAGTATTCTACTTGATTTGTTATTTGACCTGTTGAAAGTAGGTAATTCATAGTTTATCGTTTATTAAAATATTTACAATTATCACAACTAACTTTCGTATCTTGATCTGTCATTGGAGTGAATCTAGAACAGTTAGAAGCTGAAATATCTCCTTCCAGTTCAGGACTGCTTGGTGGTACTATATAAGAGAAATTAGTACAATCTTTTGGATTATAGGAGATAGAGATAGGTGGTTTTATATCAGGAATACTACCTGCTGCTCCAGCTACACTAGATCCTACCATAGTAATTAAAGGAACTGCAACTCCAAATATAGTATCAGCAACAGAAAGAACTGATCCAGCTATAGGAACCATAGATGCTAATGCTCTAAGACCAAGTTTATTTATTTTAGAATTACAATCATCATAAACCTTGCTTAGATTATCACCTTCTGCTTTAAGTTGTTGAAGAAGAGGTGGAACTAGTTGAGCAGAAACACCAGGACCCATAGGAGTTGCTTCATATATCTAAAGAAAGTAATGTAGGCTGCCGAGTTTACGAAGATCGTATTCCTATCGATTACCAAACCGCAGCCATGGCAGAGCAGTTTAACATGAATCTGATAACTGCGGCATTGAATGGAGGTGAGGATTATGAACTCTTATTCACTGTTCCTTTAGCAGATCATGATAAGGTGTCGGAAATGAAAGGTATTAAGGTGATCGGTCATATAACAAAGCCAGAGTTAGGCAATTATCTTGTCGGTCGTGACGGAGGTGAAGTCGAGCTTAAGGCGCAAGGTTGGAACTCACTAAACTAAAAAGAAATATCCGCTCTGAATTCACGAATGCAAAGCGGTCCGTCTCATTTTTATTGGGGGACGGACCGTTTTCCTATTATTTCATTTCAATGGATCCTAAATAATTATAGAAGAGTTCAAAATCACTTATCTTCAAGAAAGGTAAGTGATAAACATCCATCTTTATAATTTGAGCCTCTATAGCCATTTTCCCATACAAATCAGCCAAAGACATACTCTTTATATCACCGTTATGATAGACCTTATTCTTTTTCTCGGGAAGCTGTACCTTCTTATCCAAGAAACGGATATAAGTATAAGAGGTAGCCAGCGGCTTATTATAGGTAGGCACTTTTCCGACTTTCCTCATATCATAAAACCCTTTCGCACGAGCCGTCTCACAAGAGACATTCATGAACTCTGGTATATTCACAAATCGAAAGACACAATCATCCCATTTACAAAAGCCAATCTTAGCCAACGCATCCGGCTGGTCTGTCTTAATTTGTGGGCACCACAACCCTTTTAATGGAAAGATCTGCTTATCCATATCATATTGTAACATCTCCGACTGACTCTCAATACGAAACACCTTACTAAAATCAACGTCCCCTAACGCCTTTTCCAATTTAGCGGCATATTCTTTCTTAAGATCCGCCATAGTAAATGGATCCGCTTGATTTTTCTCTACCAGATTCTTATCACAATGAGCCATATACCTTACTATCACATCGTCATCAACTGTCACATTATTTAATTTAAGCGCATAAACAAATAAGAGATCGGACGTTAAATCGACCATACCTTCAACTTCGCTTTTAAAATATTCCGAAACAATATTCCCTTGACTAAGCGCATCATTAATATTTATACAAAGACGCCGTCCATCCAGCTCTACCACGACAAGAGGATGCGTTTCTACCTCAGAATAAACGCCCATACTCTCAAAGAGTTTCTTATCGTAATCCGGAATATCAACGATCACCGCCTCTTGACTAGCTAGATTCTCTTTTGGCATCGTAGATATCTTCCCATCCTTTGTTAACGTCCTAACAAACAAATATCCGGAAACCTTAGGGACACCAAACATAATCTTATCCCCTTTTTTATACACTTTCCCATCACAGGCAGACACCGCATCACGAGTTCCTATCCCAGCAGCAAATGCCAAACATACCCAACTTAAAACAATACTCCAAATTACTTTCTTCATATCTATAGCTTATTAATCATTCTCTACCCGCTTCCAAAAATAAGTAAAAATCCATATTTATCTACACGCTCCCCCTATTTACCCTGCTTATAGCAGCTAATTTCACCTCTACCCTCAAATATTTTCAAAAAATCCACCGCCACCTATTGCATATATCAAAAAAGTCCGTATCTTTGCACCCGTAATCGAAACAACGATATACAAAACGACATGATGGTGCCATAGCTCAGTTGGTAGAGCAAAGGACTGAAAATCCTTGTGTCCCCG
>OGLG01001321.1_pt1 | contig 14778 bp, 9 predicted proteins | sample 1572621 | NCBI WGS metagenome assembly OGLG01 (sample SAMEA2581912, study PRJEB24529) | metagenome | biome: Human gut stool | place: China | collected 2011 | reverse complement strand
CATTGGACCGCATTTATGAATACTACGGACAGATAACGGACGACGAGGTGGGCGATGCGGGAGCGACGACACAAACGGGAGATTCGCCGTTGCGGCCGTAGAGAGCCTGCATGAGGTCGGTCTGCTCGGTTTTGGTGGGAAGGCCGGTCGACGGGCCGCCGCGCTGGACGTCGATGACAACCAGAGGCAGTTCGGCCATGACGGCCAGACCTATGCCCTCGCTCTTGAGAGCCAGGCCGGGGCCCGAGGTAGAGGTGACGGCAAGGTCGCCGGCGAAAGAGGCGCCGATGGCCGAGCATACGCCGCCGATCTCGTCTTCCATCTGAACGGCTTTGACACCGAGGTCTTTGCGTTTGGCCAGTTCATGAAGAATATCGGTGGCGGGAGTTATAGGATAGCTTCCGAGGAAAAGCGGGCGCCCCGAACGCTCTGAAGCGGCGATAAGGCCCCAGGCTGTTGCGGTGTTGCCGTTGATGTCGGTGTAGACACCCGGACGCGGATCTTCGGTCTCGACGCGATAAGTCGACACCGAGGCATGGATATTGTGACCGTAGTCCCAGCCGGCCTGAAGTACCTTGGAATTGGCCTCGTAGACAGCGGGCTTGCGGGCGAATTTCGTCTTGAGATGCTCGAAGGCGCGTTCCAGCGGGCGGTCGAAAAGCCAGCAGACAAGGCCCAGAGCGAAGATGTTCCTGCATTTGAGCACACTCTTGTTGTCCATGCCGCTGTCGGCCAGAGCGGCCTTTGTCATGGCCGTAACCGGCACCTCGACCACTCTTTCGGGGCTGAGGCCGAGTTCGGCTATGGCATCGTCGGTGGCATAGAGAGCCTTGCGGAGGTCGGGTGCCTTGAACGAGTCGATGTCGATGATCACAATGCCGTCGGGCTTGAGGAAGCGGACATTCTGCTTCAGAGCCGCGGGATTCATGGCTACGAGGACATCGCAGGCATCGCCGGGGGTGTGGACACCGCGGCCCACGCTTACCTGAAAGCCGCTGACACCGCTGAGCGAGCCTTGCGGCGCGCGTATCTCAGCCGGATAGTCGGGGAAGGTTGACACTTGGTTGCCGAGACCGGCCGACACATTGGTGAAGATGTTGCCGGCGAGCTGCATACCGTCGCCTGAATCGCCCGAGAAGCGGACGACAACCTTGTCGAGTGTTTTAACGTTTGTTTTTTCCATCATTTACTATCTGTCGATATTAGAAAATCGGAGTGCTTTTTTTGGGATTGTCCCGGGTTATTAGGTATTTAAGGTTAGAAAACTGTGTTATCGGTTAAAGCGGAGAGCACGGCCGCGCACTGCGGTGTCGACCTTTATTCCGTCGAAGACCCGGCGGCCGTTGAGCCATGTCGAGGCGACTGCCCAGTCGAGGGTGGCGCCGGCGAGGGGAGTCCAGCCGCAACGGCTGACGACGTCGGCGTCGCTGACAGTGTGGCGCCGGCGTTCGGCGAGCACAAGGTCGGCGTAGGCGCCCGGCCGCAGGAATCCGCGGTCGGCGATTCCGTAGAGCCGGGCCGGATTATGGGCCATAAGCTCTGCGGCGCGTTCGGCACCGAGCAGGGTCAGCATGGCCGGCAGCGAAAACTGAAGCATCGGCATTCCCGACGCGGCGGTCAGAACATCGCCGGCCTTGTCGGAGAGCCGGTGGGGAGCATGGTCTGTAGCTATGGTGTCGATGCGGCCTTCAGCAATGGCTGCCAGCAATGCCTCGCGGTCATCCTTGACTGCGGGATTGCATTTTATGCGGGCGCCCAGACGGGCGTAGTCGGCCGAACTGAAAAGGAGATACTGCGGACAGGTCTCGGCGGTGATGCGCTTCGCGGCGACATCGCCCGGCTCGAAGAGTAGCGCTTCTTCGGCGGTCGAGACGTGGAGCACGTGGAGGCGCGATCCGTGGGCTTTGGCCAGCTCTATGGCGCGCTGCGTCGCCAACAGGCAGGCACGGCGGGTGCGGATGTCGGGGTGTCGCGCTATCGAGAGGTCACCCGACGCTGCCACGGCGGCGCGGCAGCGCGCTATCTCGGCCTCATCCTCGGCATGGACGGCTATCAGGGCGTCGACACGTCCGAAAATATCGTCGAGAGCCGTGCGGCGGTCGACAAGCATATTCCCTGTCGACGACCCCAGAAAGACTTTCACTCCGGCAACCCGCGAATAATCGGCCCGCAGAAGTTCGTCGAGATTCGTGTTGGTGGCACCGAGATAGAAGGCATAGTTCGCCGTAGCCACGGCTGCGGCCCGCTGCTCCTTGGCCTCGAGGGCCGCAAGAGTGGTAGTGGCGGGGCGCGTGTTGGGCATATCGATTATCGACGTGACGCCTCCGGCCGCGGCGGCTGCGCTTTCCGAGGCCATGTCCCCTTTTTCGGTCAGCCCCGGATCGCGGGTGTGGACATGCTCGTCGATGACGCCCGGAAGGAGTGTCTTGCCCGCGGCCTCTTCAACGCTACGGGCCGAGGCCACGACCTCGGCGGGGGCATCCCCCACTCCGATAGCGGCAATGCGCTCGTCCGCGACTGCAAGCCAGCCCCGGAAGCTCGCTCCCTCGTTGACGATAAGAGCATCGCGAATCAGCAGGTCAACTGTTTCCATCAGTCTTTGCGTCGGTAATCGGGATATTTTTTGAACAGACTGCCGAGTTTCAGACGGACGACGCCGAAGACAGCCTCGCCGAAGATGCCCGACGACATCTTGCTCGTTCCGAGAACCCGGTTGACAAATATAATCGGCACTTCGGCAATCCTGAAGCCGTATTTATGTGCCGTGAATTTCATTTCTATCTGAAAGGCATAGCCCTTGAAGCGCACCTCTTTCAGCGGAAGTGCCTCAAGCACCCGGCGGGTGTAGCAGACAAAGCCTGCGGTGGTGTCGTGGACAGGCAGCCCGGTCACTATCCTGACATATTTCGAGGCGAAGTAGCTCATCAGCACACGCCCCATAGGCCAGTTGACGACATTGACGCCCGAGACGTAGCGCGAGCCTACCGACATATCGGCTCCGTCGGCACACGCCTGCCTGAGTTTCTCGAGATCGGCGGGATTATGGCTGAAATCGGCGTCCATCTCGAATATATAATTATAGGCGGGGCGCTGAAGGGCCCAGTCGAACCCGGCCAGATAAGCCGTGCCCAGCCCCTGCTTTCCCGGACGCTCCACGAGATTGACGCGGCCGGGATATTCATTCATCTTGGCTCTGACAATCGACGCCGTCCGGTCGGGCGAGCTGTCGTCGATGACAAGCACGTCCATCGGCGTGTTCAGCGCCATGACCGCATCAATTATCGCGGCGATATTCTCTTCCTCTTTATAGGTAGGGATTATCACCAGCGAATCGCGCGCGTCGGTCGCCGCCATATTTCTTTGTCTGTCCATAATACGCCGCAAATTTAACCGAAAAAAAAACCAAAAGCAAGCTTCGGGAACGAAATCGCCCGCAATGCCGCATATTTTCAGTCCGGAACCACAGAAAAACCGACAATCGAACATTCGGCAGCGAACAAAAGAGCGCCTGAAAGTGTATTCTATGGTGAACGGCCGATATTGCGACGGCTGTCCTTATTCGTCGCAACATGAGCCGGTTCAACTACTGATTTGTCAAATTTTTCAAAAAAAGTTTAATCAATTTTTGGATAACTATTTACAAAACATTAACTTTGCGGCGATTTATCAACGTTAAACACCATTTATTATGAAGAAAGTTTTACTTATGGCTGTTGCCATTGCCGGTGCAATGACAGTCAGTGCTCAGCAAGCTCAGGAGCACACTAACTTCGGTTCGAACTGGTCGATCGGTCTCGACGGCGGTGTAACCACCCCCCTGACCCACCACGCCTTCTTCGGCAATATGCGCGGAACCGTAGGTATCCACATCAACAAACAGATCTCTTATGTTTTCGGTGCCGGTATCGAAGCCGCATGGGGCGTTAACACCTCAAGCTGGAACAACCTCGAGCGCAGCAACACCGCTTTCGACAGCCAGTATGTCGGCGCTTACGGAACCATCAACCTGACAAACCTCTTCATGGGCTACAGCTGCGACTTCCGTCACTTCGGTCTTGAAGCCCTCCTCGGCGCAGGCTGGGGCCACGAATACTGGGCAAAGAGCCAGGCTCCTGACTGGAACTACTTCGCAACCAAAGTAGGCCTCAACATCAACTACAACGTCAATCCTTCGCTGACCCTCTCGCTCAAACCCGCCATCGTATGGAACATGAGCGACGCCGGCGTAGCCCAGACTTCGGCCGCCTACAACGCCAATGCAGCTACTTTCAACTGCGCAATCGGTGTTACCTACAACTTCGGCAAAGGCTTCCCCTGCTTCGACTGCCCCGACTACAGCGCCCAGATCGCCGACCTCAACGGTCAGATCAACGACCTCCGCGGCCAGCTCAACGCTGCTAACGCAGCCCTCGCAACCGCTCAGGCCAGCAACGCCGCTCTCGCCAGCGAACTCGAAGCCTGCAAGAACCGTCAGCCTCAGGTTGTGAAAGAGGTCAACAACAACCTCAACAGCGTCCGCTACGTCTTCTACAAGATCGGCAGCTCGACAATCACAGCCGATCAGCAGCCCAACGTTGAGATGATCGCTGCTTACCTCAAGAACCACAAGAACTCTAAAGTAGTCATCAAGGGTTATGCTTCGCCCGACGGCAACCTCGAGAACAACATCAAGCTCGCCAACCGCCGCGCTGAAAGCGTCAAGAACGCCCTCATCAACCGCTACAAGATCGCCGCTGACCGCATCACCGCTGAAGGCGAAGGCATCGGCAACATGTTCAGCGAGGAATCGTGGAACCGCGTTTCGATCTGCACAATCGAAGACTAATCTCCCGACATATCTCAGATAACAGGCAGAGGCTGCGCCGATGGCGTAGCCTCTCTTGTGTTTATCAGGCGCCTGAGACTGACAAAGAGTAGGAGTAGTTAAGAATATCGGAAGCACGTTAACGGGTCCGGGCGTAGGGACGTGCCTTTGGCACGTTTCATAAGCGTCTGACAATCAGGAGATACTATGCTACGTGCCGAAGGCACGTCCCTACGCCAGAGCGTTTCTGATGATGATAAATGCAAAGGAATAGCATTGAGGCACACGCCCTCATTAAGGGCGGAAAATCATCTAAAAACGGCGCTCGGCGGCCTCAGTCCTCCTTTTTGGGATGGTTCTTCAGGACAGAACGCTTGATGCGCGAGAGCGACTGTTCGGTTATGCCGAGATAACGCGCCACCATCCGCGAAGGCAGTTCGCGGAACACTCGCCGCGGCAAATTCTCGTAGAGCTTGATATAGCGGTGTTCGGCGCTGTCCGACAATATAAAAGCTTTGTCTTCGCTATACATTATAACATTCTCGGCCATGCCGTACATCCAGATGGCGAATTCATGGCAACTGTGGAGATATTCACGGATAAAGCTGTCGGGCACACGCAGGACAGTTGTGGCAACAACGGCCTCCCAATGCATGAACGAAGGCTTGACATTGAAAAACGACGCGCCGTGGATAAGCAGCGTTCCCGGAGTTGCGAGACCGTGGAGAATAACCTTCGAGCCGCTCTCATAGAACGAGCCTACGAGACCGTCGATAATCACGTAGACGTCGCGTAGCTGACGCCCGGCCTTCATTATCATATATCCCCGGGGGAACGTTACAATCTCTCCAGCCTCGAACAGAGGGTCAAAAAGAGAAGGCGAGACTTTATACAAGCTCTCGTTTTCCGACATAATCTTCTTGATCTTGTCGATTATCTTGTCATCGGGTTTCATATAATCCGGGCTTCATAGGTTAAGGAACAAACAGACATCTCTCTATTCAGGCAACGGCAATTCGACCGCAATAATTATCAACCGCCGAAATTATCCGTAACATTTTGTCGGCAGACAGAGACCAATACCGCAATTTCGGGAGCCATTGTTCTAAAAACGTACAATAGTAATCATTAAACGCCAAAAAAAGTTTATCTTATGATAAATAATAGCGGGCGGAATTGGATTCGTATCGGCCAATCGTTATTTTTGCTAATAATCCTGTTATCATCCTACAATCATTCTATTTAATTCAGCATTATGAGATGTCATTATCAGTTTCTGGCCGGTGTCATTCTATTTCTGACATCGGTTGTTTTCGGAGCTGATGCCGGGGCGGCCATAAACAATACCGCATACGGCATTCTTGCTTTCAGCTCCGGGCAGTCGGCGATGACAAACAACATTGTCGCGTTCGACCTCGAATGCGACACGGAACCGACTTTCCGACGCGCAGTAGGCTATTATGAAACGTCGACCGCCGGCGCCTACGGCGACGACGCCTATTATGTGGCAGCGTCGCAGATGATAGGCAGCATTGAGGTCGCCAAAGAGCTCGTGCGTGTAGACCTCGAAGCGGGAACCTATAAAACTGTCGGCGAGCTCACCGGCTACACTAATCTTATCAATGACATGACCTACGACAGGTCGGCCGCAAAGATGTATGCCATATCGAGAATCGACGACACCCGCTCGGCACTTTTCACAATTGATCTGAAAACCGCCGAATCGAGTCTCGTGGCCAATCTCGACCGCAAGTTCTTCACCCTGGCCGCCGACTACTCGGGGAATCTCTTCGCCATCAGCTTTGACGGCGACCTCTGCTCTATCGACAAAACTACTGGAAAAGTAAGAGTCATCGGCAGCACGGGCCAACACCCCGAGAAATTCCAGAGCATGGAATTCGACCATGCGACGCGCACTCTCTGGTGGATAGCCACAACGCGCAGCCTGAACGAAAGCGGCACGATTGAGCTGTCGGAATGTTTCGTCGCCAAGGTCAACACGTCGACAGGCGCCATCACCCGATGCAACAACTTCGGCGACAACCAGATAGCGGGTCTGTATATTCCCGCCTTCGCCGCTCCCGACAACTGCCCGGCGCCCGTGGAGAGCCCTCAGGCCGTAGCGGCTGACAAAGGAGAGATGAGAGCCGTGCTGTCGTGGACAAATCCCTCAGAGACATTCGGCGGGGAAACGCTGAAAACCATCTCGAAGGTCGAGATCAAACGCGACGGTGTCGTAGTCGGCAACGTCACCGACGCCGAGCCCGGAAAGCGCTCTTCATTCACCGACGTAATTACCGACGGCATCAGCGCCACCCACACATGGCTCATAACAGCCTACAACAACAATGGCGCCGGCGCAGCGGCCGCAGTCTCAGCCTTCGTCGGACGCGACATTCCGGCACCGGCTACCGGCATAACCGTGGAACGCCTGACTCCGAACTCTGCCAGAATATCGTGGGAACCTGCCTCGGCAGGTGTCAACGGCGGATGGTGCGACCCCGAATCGTTCACCTACACTGTTGTCCGCTATCCCGACGAAAAAGTCATAGCCTCTGACATTTCAGACACGGAATGCAGCGATTCGGGCGCAGAAGTCTCGGACACATATCACTATGCCATCACAACGACAAGCAGCTGCGGAACATCAGAAGCCGCTATCAGCCCGACAGTGGCTCTCGGCCCGAAGCTCGGCACTCCCTACGCCTGCGAATTCTCGACCGACGACTTCGGCCAATGGACTCCTTACGACGGCAACAGCGACGGCAACTCCTGGGCTCAGATGTATATAAACTGGGCTAAGGCCGACGCCGCATTTATTTCGGCCGCACAATACGCTCTTGACGACTGGCTCATCAGCAATCTGTTCGAACTCGAACCGGAATCGAGCTATAAGGTGAAGCTCAACACAATGGCGAACGGCACCCATCCCCTGAAATTCTATCTGCTCTCGGAATCCGACACCTCGGCTCCGCTTCAGGAGATCGGCAGCATCGAAATATACCGTTCATCGAGCTTCGCCGACAATGAATTCACTTTCACTACCGGAGCCAATATCGGCGACTGCAATATCGCTATCCGCGACATTGCGCCACAAGGTTCTTCGCTGTTCTATCTCAACAGAATAAGCATCGAAAAACTTGTTGCGCGCAATCTCTCGGCCTCGGCTGTCACCGGCAACGCAAAACCCATCGAAGGAAACACCTATAAGTACACTGTCACGGTCGACAACAAAGGATCGGAGACTGTCGGCTCCTACACTGTCGAGCTCATCGACAACGAGGGAAACACACTCGCCTCTACCGCTGTTTCAGAGCCTCTGGCGAGCGGCGAGTCGGCCAACATCTCCGTAGCCTGCAGTTTCCCCTACGGAGCCACCCTCAGCGCCATCCGCGGCCGCGTGAAAGCCGACAACGACTTGATCGAAGCCGACAACACCTCTACGGCCCTTGCCATAACAATGCTTCCGCTCGGTTCGAGCGAAGAGGTCATTATCGGCCAGCGCGAATCGACATCAACCGACCATCCGCTCAATCTCTATTACAAATACGGCGCCTCACAGAACATCTACTCGGCCGACGAGATCGGAATACCACGCGGGCGCATCAGCAATATCCTGACAAGCTATTCCTGCTATTCCGACCTCACCAACGCCGCCGTCAAGATCTATCTGTCGAACACCGACCGCGTATCGAACGCCGACGGCTGGATTCCGCTTGACGAATACGCCCTCGTCTTCGACGGCCATATCGACATATCCAGCAGCAAGACAGTGCTTGACTTCGAACTTCAGAACGCTTTCGACTATGAAGGCGGAAATATCGCCATGCTCGTTGTCACCTCGCTTGCCGATGCCAGCCGCTCATATCTGAGCATGTCACAGCCCTACTACACGAGTCCTCTCGCCGGCAACAGCGCTATCGGCTATGGTAATGACTCCAATCAGTTCGACTTCACAAAGAGCTTTACAAGCCGCCGCGGCAACAGCTGCGTGACGTTCATGATGAGATCGGGAGGCGCCGCCGTGACAGGTTTCGTCACTGACTCCGGCAACAACCCGGTTGAAGGCGCCGAAGTCGCCATTCCCGAAATCCGCGCCTCGACAAAATCGGGTGCCGACGGCTCTTTCCGTTTCGACTTCGTTCCGAACGGCGAGTTCTCGATTCAGGCAAAAATGTTCGGTTATAAAGACAGCGAAGCCGCGAAGATAACCGTCAGCGACAACGATGCCTCGACCACAATCAGAATCGAAAAGCTGCCCGTCTACACGGTCAGCGGACGGGTTCTTGCTCCCGACGGAAACGCGCTCGGGGAAGCTGATATTACCCTCGCAGGATATACCGATCTGACAACGACCTCCAATACCGACGGCACTTTCTCGTTCAGCGATGTAGTTGTTTCGGACGAGACCACCGTTACCGTATCGAAAGACAGATATGTCGATTTTACCGAGACTTTCAATCTCAATGCCGACAGGAATATGGGCGACATAACACTCGGATATGCCCATTTCGCTCCGGCCGGAATCACCGTAGCAGCCTCTGACGGCGCCGCCTCGCTGACATGGGACAGCCCGTCGGCCGAGACTGATTTCATCTATGACTCAGGAAAGGCCGACACCCAGATAGGATTCTCGGAAAGCATCGGAACTATTGTTATCGGAACGGCTTTCAGAACCCCGATGACGCTCAACAGCATCAGCTGGTTCACAACCCCTGAAGGAGGCCCCCATAACTCCGTCAACGTCTATATCTATGACCTCGACGAAGAAGGCAATCCCACGGGCACCATGCTCTACAGCGAGCGCGCTGTCAGAAACACCGACGGACAGTGGACAGAACTCACACTCGAGAACCCCGTCGACGCTCCGCGCGGATGCTTCGTCGCCCTGAACTATCCGGGCTTCCACGGCATAGGTGTCGACGGCGACCACAAGGCATTCCCCTTCAGAGAGAACACCTATGCTTTCTCAACCGACTATTCCTCGGGAGATTTCGCATATTTCGACAGCGATACCCTGTCGGGCAACCTGATGATCAGAGCGGCCGGCAATGCATGGTCGGCAGAGGGAATGAAACCCGCTGCTTCTGACACTCCCGAAATCTGCACCTACAACGTATGGCGCGCCTCTGGCTACGGCTCAGACGACTGGACATCGCTCAACAGCTCGCCACTGACAACAACGTCGTTCAGCGACGCTACGTGGCAGAACGCCCCGGCCGGAGTCTACCGCTACGCCGTCTCGTCGCGCTACCCCGACGGTTCGGAGTCGGCCAGGACGATAAGCAACTATATCGTCCGCGACATGATCGGCTCGCTGACACTTCACCTGTCGACGAATTCGACTTCCGGCAGCGCAGCCGGCGCCTCGGTCAAAATCGAAGGAGCCGATCCGGCCGACACTCGCTCGGCCAGCGCCGACGAATCCGGGCTGGTGACATTCCCGGAAATCTGGCGCGACAGATACGACCTGACGGTATCGCTCCCCGGCTACACCCCCGTCAGCAAAACGGCCGATCTGACCGCCACAAAAGACGCTGTCGACAACATCAAGCTTGAGGAAATAATCGCCACTCCTGTCAACACGAGCCTTTCGGGCAACTTCGAATCAGGATTCCTGTTCACATGGAACGAGTCGGGCGAAATTTTCGACGGCTTCGAAGACCATGAGCCGTTTACCGTAGCATCGCCCGGAAACGTAGGATGGATCTACCGCGACGCCGACGCCTCGCGCACCTTCGCCGAAGCCGACTTCGACTTCCCCGGACGCACGCAGCCCTGCTCTTTCATGGTCTTCAACCCCTCGATGACCACCCCGTCGATGGCCGACCAGAGAAGCGCGTCAATACCTTATGAAGGTGACGCCGAACTGGCAAGCTTCGCCGGTTACAGCGGCAGCGACGACTGGTTCATTTCGCCACGCCTGACCTACCACAACGACTTCACGCTCAAATTCATGGCTCGCGGCTATTCGCGCACCTACGGCGAAGTGATCCGCGTCGGCTATTCGACAACCGATACCGATCCCATGTCTTTCACCTGGATTGCTGACAGGGTCGATGTTCCGATGCAAGTCTGGACAGAATTCGAATATACCGTTCCGGCTACCGCCCGCTACGTAGCCATCAACTGCATATCGCCCGACGGATTCACGCTCTTCATCGACAACGTCGAGATTTCTTCGGGCAACGGTTTTGAGATGAACACCGCCGTCAGCGGCCCTGAAGTCATCTACGCCGTTTCGCTCGACGGCGTAGAGCTCGCACGCACAACCGACTGCTCGTTCATGCTGTCGAACGTCGCCAAAGGCGCCCATACCGCAGAGGTAAAAGCCGTTTATGCCTCAGGGGAATCTGCCCCCGCAACAGTCAGATTCGGAGAAACAGGTCTCAATGGCCTCAACGGTTCTGAAATATCAGTCTGGCCGAATCCCGCGCCCGGCTACACGATTGTCCGCGGCGACTTCTCGCGCGCCACAATCTACGACCTCTCGGGCCGTAGCCTGAGAACCTTCGACGGCACGGAGAAACGCCTCGATCTGAGCGGCTTCGCCCATGGCATCTATCTGCTCGCCATCGAAACAGAAGGCAACCGCACGACAACCATAAAACTTGCCGTCAGATAAATCCGGCAACCATTCAGGGGGCGCGCCTCGGCGAAGCATGGCTTCAGCGCGGCGCGCCCCTTCGTTTTTTTCGGCTGCCTGCGTCAAACCGAACCTAAAACCGCAGATATTTGTTAACTTTGCCATCATACATAAAACTATCAGCCATGACAAAGAAAAGCCTGCTATACACCCGCACCGGCGACACCGGAACAACATCGCTCGTCGGCGGACAGCGCATCGGGAAAGACAGCGTGCGCCTCGAAGCCTACGGAACCGTCGACGAACTCAACTCGTGGATGGGACTGCTCGCCGCAGAAGCGACCGACAGCGCCGTAACCGACATCATCTATATGGCGCAGAACCGACTCTTCGACATCGGCGGCTGTCTCGCCACCGACGGCGCCGAAGAATGTCGCGGGCTGACCGACGCCCATATCGAACGTCTCGAGGAATCTATCGACCGGCTCGACGCCGCCGTCGAGCCTATGCACTGCTTCGTGCTCCCGGGCGGAACGGCCGCTTCGGCACGCGCCCAAATAGCACGCACCGTATGCCGTCGCGCCGAGCGCCGCATAATCGCCCTCGGGCGCAACGCCGCACTCGACGAACGCTGCGTCAGATTCGTCAACCGCCTGAGCGACTGGCTGTTTGCCTATGCCCGCGCCCTTAACTCCGCCGCCGGCGTCGCCGACAAGCCCTGGCAGCGCGACTAAGCGACGCGCCATTCGAAAAAAAATCCTTAACTTTGCGGTTTCAAAGCTAACACCATCAAACCGATATGTCAATAAAAGAAATATTGGCCCGGGGGGTTGCCCGTGCCGTCGGCGAGCTCTACGGAATAACCGTCGACCCCGCCGCAGTCCAGCTCTCTGATGTCGCCAAAGGATTCGAAGGCGACGTCGCTGTCGTCGTGTTCCCATTCGTCAAGGCCGCCCGCAAAGCTCCCGAAGCTGTCGGCAACGAGATCGGCAGCTGGCTCGCCGACAACGAGCCGGCCGTCAGCAGCTTTTCGACTGTCAAAGGATTCCTGAACATAGTAATCGAGCCGTCGTTCTGGAACAGTGTGCTCGAACATATCTCCACGACCGAAAACTGGGGCGTGACACCTGCCGGCGCCGACAGCCCTCTGGTTATGGTCGAATATTCCAGCCCCAACACCAACAAGCCGCTCCACCTCGGCCATCTGCGCAACATTCTGCTCGGCTACAGCCTCAGCCGCATTCTTCAGGCCTGCGGCAACCGCGTTGTCAAGACAAACATCGTCAATGACCGTGGAATCCATATCTGCAAGTCGATGCTCGCCTGGCTCAAATGGGGCGACGGAATGACTCCCGAATCGTCGGGCAAGAAGGGCGACCACCTTATCGGCGACTTCTACGTAGCCTTCGACCGCCACTATAAAGACGAAGTCAAAGCCCTCGTCGAGGCCGGAAAGACCGAAGAGGAAGCCAAAAACGAGGCGCCTCTGATGCTCGAGGCCCGCGAGATGCTGCGCAAATGGGAGGCCGGCGATCCCGAAGTGCGCGCCCTCTGGGAGAAGATGAACAGCTGGGTATATGCCGGCTTCGACGAGACATACCGCGCCATGGGTGTCGACTTCGACAAGATCTACTACGAAAGCCAGACATATCTCGAAGGAAAGGCAAAAGTGCTCGAAGGCCTCGAGAAAGGGCTCATGTACCGCCGCGAAGACGGAAGCGTATGGGCTGACCTCACCGCCGAAGGTCTCGACCACAAACTGCTTCTGCGCGCCGACGGCACCTCAGTCTACATGACCCAGGATATCGGCACCGCCAAGCTGCGCTATCAGGACTATCCCATCGACAAGATGATCTACGTCGTCGGCAACGAACAGAACTACCACTTTCAGGTTCTGTCGCTCCTGCTCGACCGTCTCGGATTCAAATGGGGCAAAGATCTCGTCCATTTCTCCTACGGAATGGTCGAGCTTCCCGAAGGAAAAATGAAGAGCCGCGAGGGAACTGTTGTCGACGCCGACGACCTCATGTCCAAGATGGTCACCGACGCCGCCGAAGTCAGCGCCGAAATGGGCAAGCTGAAAGACATTCCCGAAGAAGAGCGCGCCGAAATAGCCCGCATCGTCGGCATGGGCGCCCTGAAATACTTCCTTCTGAAAGTCGATCCGCGCAAGAACATGACATTCAACCCGCGCGAGTCGATCGACTTCAACGGCAACACCGGCCCGTTCATCCAATATACCCATGCGCGTATCTGCTCAATCCTGCGCAAGGCTACCGAAGCCGGGATCGACTTTTCCGCCGCCGTGCAGGCCGATTACCTGCCCGAGGAGATCGACCTGGTGAAGACGCTCACGGAATATCCGTCGGTCGTGGCCGCCGCGGGCGAAAATTTCGCCCCCTCGGTTATCGGCGCCTATGTCTACGAGCTGGCCAAGCAGTTCAACGGATACTACCATGACCATTCGATCCTCCGGGAAGAGGATGCAGCGACCCGCACGATGCGTCTCCGGCTGGCCGGGCAGGTGGCGCGTGTCATCCGCCGCGGCATGAACTTGCTCGGCATCGACGTCCCGGAGCGGATGTAACCCGTTGCCGGGCTGCGAAAGCTGAGATATGATTTCGAAAAGGGCAGCTCCCCGGGGGAGCTGCCCTTCCTGTATCGTCTGCCGTCCGGGTTTCCCGGCCGCCGCAGGCGTTTCGTGATGACCATGCCCGTCATTGGGCCACGATCCGGTATTTGTAGGTGTTGGTTCTTCCGGGTACGGTCGCGGACTGCTCGACAATCGGTTCAGCCAGTTGTTCGAATTTGTAACCTGCAGCCGGGGTGATCGTCGTGCCACCCTTGATCTTGTCGAGCCCCATGTCGCCGAAATAGCCGCCTTTCAGCTCGACCGTGCTCGGGTCGGAAGCCGCTGCCGCACCGTCGTCGCCCAGGCGTACGCAGTAGTCGTGCCCTTCGCTGTAAAATTTACCGCCGTTCACGACCGCATGTCCGTCGGCCAGTACGGCCAGTCCGTGGAAATTGTTGCCCATGCCTGACAGATCGTAGGTCGAGAAGATACCGTCGTTGATCGTCACCTTGCCGCCCGAGTCGACCGCCACGGCTCCCTGTACGCCCGATACCTCGGCGTAGTTGATGACGGTTTGCGTGCCTTCGCCCAACGTGCGGATGCAATATGCCCACTGGCCGTTTCCGTTGTGCGCCGTCGAGGAGAACTTCCCGTTATTGACAGTCAGCGAGCCGCCGCCCTGGTTGGCAACGGCGTAAAAAGCCGCGTTGACGGTGCAGTCCTCGAGTACGACCTTGCCGCCGTTGTTCAGGATACCCGACCCCTGCTGGTTATTGGTCGTTTCGAGCGTCGCGCCCCCGTCGATGGTCAGGTTTG
>OGLG01001312.1_pt1 | contig 14860 bp, 8 predicted proteins | sample 1572621 | NCBI WGS metagenome assembly OGLG01 (sample SAMEA2581912, study PRJEB24529) | metagenome | biome: Human gut stool | place: China | collected 2011 | reverse complement strand
GCGACCCGTCGGATCGCCCGATAATCTATGTCCATTTGCAGACCAGCCGTTGGGTATTGTGTTATCCCGAACTCGCGTTATTAGATTAAAGGAATTAGAATCTGGAAACATCTGATATACCTTAATTTCAGGATTGACCTTCTTTGCAAGGCGAATTATTCTATCTCTATCGGTGTTACTGATATTAACACCTAAATAGATTGAATCAAAACATTCCGGTCCGATTTTTAAAAATGATCTGACTTCTTTCCAATTTAACTCATTTTTATCTTGCTGAAAAGGTAGTAAAGCCATAAACATTGGCGAGGGTTTAAAAATATATAATCTCATTTCCTGTTCATGTTCCCACGCTTTTGCTTTCGTGAATACTTGATAAGAGAAAAAGTCTTCGCGGTCACGATAATAATCCGGTTTGTTAATAATGTCAGTATATCTTACTTCACGTGCTTGCGTAGTTACCATCATACCATATCCGACATGGATATGTTTTTTAACATGCTCCATATTAAGACCTATGCAGACACCTACATGTTTGTTATAATAACTCCACATCAATAGAGAATCATAAACTTTAGATAAACAACAAATCCATAAACCGTTCCTATTGTTTATGTATCTATTGGATTCTAAATCTTCAATAACTGTTGCATCCCAAATTTTGCATCTTTCAGATGGAACGTTAGAGAAATTAATCAGACATGGATGACAATCAAAAGGATCATTAAATGTTGCTGCATTGGCATACATTAAGGTGCTATGATGTAGCATCATTATAGCACCATTAATGTCTAAATATTTATACAACAAGTTATTCATTGGGAATTAAAAATACTCATGAAGCTAAATAATGAACTAATCAGGATGCAAATCATGATTTAGTTATCGTAACTCTTACCTGCCGTAAAATTATGATAGACCAGAATCTCCTTGATAGATAGTTCTAAATCAATCATATCCTTAAGCAATTTTCTGGCTTCTGTCGTACTTTCGAGCCATAATCCATCTTCGCACAGAGTTATTATACTATCGCAAAAAGCCTTAAATAGACCAGAAAGTGTACGAACATTTATTGAATCTATATATATCTTGCAATCTGAAAGTGTGGCAATAATTGTATTCCCAATATCTTTATAGGAGCACTTTAATTGACTACACATATTTTGCCCGACAGCATCATCAGAATTAACTATCACAGATAACTTTTCAGTCTGAGAACCTATCATAACCATAGAATAGAGATAACCTTTGACTTGATCAAACCTTTTGATTGGTTCGGGGACAGCTATCTCCACATTTGGGTCCTTTCTTAAATGAAATTCCCAATTATCTGATTCTGCTATTGGGAAAAGGTCTTTGCATGCAATAACATACTTAATCCCTGAAATATTGATAAGAGATCCATCTATATGCTTATAATAGAATTCTATCTCTATATTAGAAAATGTTGACTCTAACAGATATTGTTCAGCAGACATCCATTCAGAGGGTAAAAAGCTAAATCGAAGAAGATTCCGAGCTATTATATCTAGTTCAGACAATTTACTGAATTCATCGTACTCCAATTTCAATTTAATTCGATTATTATTTGCAGAGAATTGACCACTCAAATGATAGTGAGCTGCTGCAATCTCCAACTTTTTCACACAACGTTTGATCAGAGTTTCAACACCGATATTCATTTTGGAATTTACAACGGCATCCGAAATTTTCTGACAATGTTTATTGGAGATATAAGCCCATTGTTCCAATAATTTTACAATTGTTTTCTCTTCCTTATTGCAAAGTCGCTCAAGCTCTTCTATAGGAGAATAAGGATTTCCCAATAAAAGAGTCTGTTTTTTCATATCATTCAACTTTACCAATGAATCGAAAAGGAGATATTTGGTAGGCATAAAGTTATCAGTTTTAACACATATTAAATTAAATGCCTGATTTATAAAACTGGATATATTACTACTATACACGTTAACCGCATTGGAATAACTACGTAAATTTTGGTATCTGTCTTTTATTCCATTTTTTTCTGAGTGGATATTTTCTATTGACAAAGGGTCGTGCATCCCAATAGGTAATTCCAAAGAAGGTAAAGACTTTAAATATTGATCTGCTTTTGAATAAGACAAAATTAAGTCTTTTGTGATTTTTCTTCCTTCTAAGATATTTTTTAGGACATTGGAAAGCAATGATAAACATTTTACATAAGCTCTTCTTAGTTCAATCGATTGATGATAATATGACTGCTTGCTGGTAGATTTTAACTTTTGGGCATAGAGATTGCAGACCATGTTCCTCGGAATATGCATCAGTCGAACTGGTAGATTTATATTGGATATAGTCTTGACAGTATCGATCATTATCTCCGTAATATCTCCGCATTCAATTGAGCAATTGTAAAATTCCTTGTCGGGGAAAGCCATTCTAAAGACTTCACATACCGCTAAAACTTTCTCATTGATGAAACTATACTTCTGTTTATCGTTATAATTAGAATCTCCATAGCCATCCCTAAAATTCGTAGAAATAATGGCCTCAATGCTTTTTGTTGAGACACTCAAATTGTATATTTTATGTAAATCTCTTGCAGAACGAATGAAATCTTCCTCTAATTCTTGCCATACCTCTGGCATTAATCGGCAACTTTTCAAGCCGAGAAGTAAGATTGCTAGTTCATCACTATTAATTTCCATTCTACTAGCAGGTTTAAGACCTGATAATGCTATATTGTCTCCAAGGTTCCCTAAACTTAATAAATACAATGTCTTACCCAAAAATACAAATTCATCTTTTGATTTAACGGAAATTGAGATTTGGGAATAATGTAACCATTGGGTTAGACTGTCAAATAATCTCTCTTGCCCCCACATAGATACTTTAAGATTATTGCATTGCTCTAATAATGATTTGTTCTCCTTAAATATTGTTTCCATAGAGTCTGTAAGGTCTATTCCTGTGAAATTTACTGGGATAAACCATGGGTAGATAGCTCCACAAAGATTCCTAAGTTCATCAATTATGGCTTCATTATTTTCAACATAGTCACAACTGCTTTTCCATAATAAAGCTACGACAATACTATAACAAGTTTTTGCATCGACTGAAGATAATGATGCAATATTATGAAAAAACAAATCCAATTCCATACCGTTTTTAAACAAGTTAATAATATACCGATCAAGGTTATTAATGGTTAGTTTGCCAATCCAGCGACAACCGATGTTAAACAATATGGCTTGACTATCTCTTGTTATAATGTCTTTTAATATTTTTGTCCTAATAGGATGTAAATCCTCGAAGTTACCTTCATTGCAGATGAAATATTCGTCAATGAGGTAGTTCAAGTCAGAGGAAACTTCTATAGGATCTAAATCCTCTAATTTGAACAAAGACTCCTCAGGAACACTACTACCTAAATAATTCGGAATTACAATTTGAGAAACAATTTTTCTTTGTGAAGGTGATAACCGATTAAATTGCGATTCCAGCATTGATCGCAATGTTGTATTATGTTTAATTGAATATAAATATTCAAGCAAAGGTACATCCTCTCCAAGCATTTCCCAAATGTCAAAAAAATTGGATAGAGGAGCCGATGGACAGTTGGCGATGAATATTGATTTGGCTTCATCTTCAGAAAGATCCAAATATATATCCCCATATTCTATAATACGGTCCAATATATTGGATGTCGTGTTCCAATCCTCTTCTCTGATTGAAATTAGTATATGAACATTGTTATGCCTAGACAATTCACGTACAATCTCTACCCATGCTCTTTCATCAGGCTTTATATCAAAGTAAATGAGTACTGGAATACGTAATTCTGCTGAAATTTCTTCTAATGTGGCAGTAATATCTGCTATGTTGTGATCAAGCACATTGGTTATTTCAAAAGCAAAAGAATAGTAGTCAAACACATAACGATAGCATAGAGCACTTTTACCTTGTCCTGATGCACCATGCACTACTACTGTCTTAAAAGATTCAAAAGAATGTTCAATTTTTTCTAACCATTTTTCTCTTCTGACGTCCAAATTGGCTAAAATATGATTAGGAGATACAGAAATACCTTTACTAAAACTGTCCCTGAGCAATTCAACATTATATTGGGATTCTTCATGGTCTGTAAATAAACGCTTCACACGTATACCCAGTTGATTCGTTGCTATGGATTCTGCGTTTTGAAACTTTCGGAAACTGAGTATTTGATTATGTAGATCTGTCAAAGTAAAACTTAACCTTGCTTCTGCTAGGGTATAAATCCATTGCAGCAGGTATTTTATTTCTGAATTTGGGTTGAAAGCAGAATATTGAGATTTAAGTTCACCAATTATGACATCAAGTAAATATTCCTCTGTAATGTTTTCTGAAATAAATGAATTTAGTAAAGCGGAAATCTGGTCTCGATTTACAAGAGGGTCACTCTTAAGATATGATGCTAATTTATTATTATCCTTTAATTTGAGGCTAACTCCATTAAATGAAACCAAACGTAACTTAACATCAGGATATTTTTGAAGAAACCCGCATCCACGTCCAAAGAAAGATGTTAGTGACGCTTTAGATTTAAGGTCATTATATGCTACGGCATGATTCAGATTTTTAACCTGAACTGCCTCAATCATTTTATCTCCGCAAAAAATATCTAAGTCTTCTATACCTTCTGGAACATAGGTATAATCGTATCTTTTATCGGCAACAACTCTATATAGGGCATATAAAAACTGAGTTCTATACCCTCGTAATGTATCTGAAACAGCCATAAGTTCTTTCCGCTATATCATTTTTACTCAGTGTAGTCATTTTCAGAACCAGAACTTGACAGATAAGACATCTCGGGTTCCTCTACAGTACTTTCTTCTAATTCAAATTCCCCATATCCATTGGACTTAACCATTACATTCTGGAGCTGGGCGTAGCTCCATATTTGGTTAGCCATACGAGGCACGATGCCCTCGGTGCAACGGTGTTCGAGCGGATGGTAAGAGCCTATCTTGATACGAAGTGTTGGATAATTCGGGATTGATTGCCCGTCCTTCGTTACTTTTGTGCGTGTCCCGAACGAAATGCGCTCAATGTCATAATATCCGTCGATTGTGTTGTCGATAAGAGGCAAAAGGTACTTGGCCTCGGAAATATCACCTCCAGGCATATTGAGCATAACATAGGTTGCTCCTTCTGCTTCGTGGTTGTAAAACAACAGATAGAGCTTTGCAATGTTCTTTCGACCGTCTTCTCCAATTTCCTCCTTGCGCACAAGACATGTTAGGAATTTCCCCATGCCGTTTGGACTTTCGACGGTACCTTTGACTGCTCGTTCTGTTTCAAGTCTGGTAGTCGGGTCTTCACCAAGGTCAACGGAGACGACGTAGAAGTTCTCGCCAAGCGTGGCCAACAAGCGGTCGTTATCTGTCGGAAACTCCTTATCGAGCGCGAGCGATAAAAGCTGTTGGTTCGCGTATGGCCGGAATGTTTTGCCGAGAGTTTCCTGAAAGTGTGCTTTGAAGTATGCCGACGCGTCTACGTCAGGATGAGCTGCCAATGCGTAAAACTCAAATTTCTCCTTGAGCATATCCTGCACGGCACGACGGAACTTGTCGCGGACGCTGTGTCGCCATGCGGCTTTTGCCCCAGCATTATTTCGAGCGTAAAGCGCAAGTACAAATAGGAAGTTGACATCGTAATGCGACAGCAGCAGCGTGTCTCGGTCGTATAGCCGGTTCTTGAACTGACGACTTACCGGCGGCTGATTGGGATGCGGTTCTGTATAGTCTGCATACGACAAGGTCTTTTTATCTATAGAAGCCGAGATGAAGAAGTTAGGGATGACGTTGTAACCTTCAGTGACTTCATCAAACAACTGGATACGCTCGAATGGGTCTGCCATGTCAGGCTTGCCATTGAGCCATATATCGAGATTCCATTGGATAACATTACGAGCGTATGTGCGTTGTTTGTAGATGGACTCTTTACCGAGAGAATTGCCGATTTTATAATATTTCGAGTCTCCGATATAGTAAATATCATCGTCGGCTTTATCGTCAATCAGCAGTCCGTCGTAAGTATAGAAATGATCTACGAGTTTACCGTCGTCTTGTTCTTTCAATCCACGCGGTATATTGGTATCTCCGATAAGTTCGTCAATCATAGCCTCGAATACGATGTGGAAGGATTTCACAAGCAAATATTCGCTTTGTGATGTATTGACACGGATTTTGTATGTCTTATCGAAGAAGGCATAACACAAATCCCACAGCTTAACAGCTGTATCAGAGAAATACTTATATTTTATCTGACGTAGGCGTGTACGCCCGAAGCCGTCGAGGTATCGTTTGAACTTAGCTCCTGTGATGAGCTTGAATCCGAAGTTAATACTGGAGCGGAAGCCGTATGTGTTAGATATGTATTGCAGAATAGAGAAGAAAATCACAATGAGTTCTTCGTCGAAATTCACCTGACGTTTTTTGTTTACCGGGCTGAGGTACGTCGGGCTGCTGTCTTGAACAATGGCGGTAGTTCGAGCGATGGTCTTACCCCAATTTATTTTGTTAAAGCCGGAGTGCAGGTTCTTAAGTATAAAAGTGAAGAACTGCTGATTTTCCTTGTTGAAGCGGATTAGCGACAGGATAACATCAAGAAGTGTGTTGCTTTTTTTCTTGTGTGATCCTTTGCCCTCGTCCTCTATCTGGCGATGGAGTACAATCTCATTCTTTTTGTGCGATTCATTATAGACCACGATTGCCCGGTGAATCCACACGGCAAATTCATAAAGAAACTTTCGGTGTCTCTCGTCAATCTTTGCTTCGTCGAGATGAATAAGGTTTTGAGGCTCATATTCACCGAACACCTTCCCCTGTTCGTCAATAAGAACTTTGGGGAGAATGAAAACTACGTCCTTGACTCTTTCATGAGGATTATAGTAATACCCAACGTAACTGACTGATACGCGTTGCTCAACGTCCTGAAGGGTAAAAAGCCCGTCAAGAACATCCGCGACATCAGCCACATCGTACCGGTATTCCTCAATCAGTAGTTTCATTATGAAATTCGAGTAATATGGATATCCCAATCGTTGGCCTTTGAGATCAGCTTATCCATATGTTGTTTTCTCAGTTGAGCGGAAACATAAAATTTACGTCCATCAGCAGTGTTGAATACTTTTGATGCTCGATTCTTAGACATATCTGTCCTTTCATCAAATATTTGTTCAGTTTCTAGAGCGTGCTTAGGCAACCCAAAGCTATTCCACACTTGAATAGCTTCTTCCGTTGAAATATCAGGATACTTCTCAAAATATTTTTTTAATACGGTCAGGACTGTGTCAATCATTGAAGAAATTTTTTCTCCGTCTACCATGAAAGTAGGTTGAACCCATTCGCCTTTCTCGTTTTGAATTTCGCCGACATGTTCAAGATCCTCGACGACATCCAGATTGAAGTTGTCGATGAAATTTCCGAGGGCCTCAGGATCTTCGAAGAAATCGGTAAAGCGGAATGAACGGTTAGCTTTCTTGTTCTTGAAAAGCTCGCTCGACACATCAAAATCCTTAAACACGTCTGTCCAAAGATAGAACAATACCTTGTTCAAGAATACTTCTTCTGAAATAATGCCGGTGGTATTATCATCCTTGGCAAAGAAATATCCCATCTGCTTGTCCGACGATTCGGTAAGCGTATATATTTCTGGATTGATTTTGCTAAGGAACTGCCCCCATGAATATATGTTGTCTCCAATTTGGAAATTCCAGTCTATTGGCTGTTGCGTTTTCTTATCGATTGGGTGGTACTCAATGGGCATATACTTCCAGTTCCAACGACGTTTGAAAGCGGAGTCGATAGGGAAAAGCGACTGGTCGCTGGTGTTCATTGTAGCCCAGATATAAAGATTGGGCGGCAGGAGCAGAAGTTTGCCGTTGAGAATGTCTTGACCGACAGCTTGTGTTTTGCCGTTATCTTTGTGTAGCTCAAAAGCACGGATAGCGTCTTTCTGTTCGTCAGAAAGAGAAGCAAAGCCTTTGCTGTCGCTGCTGAGGAACTGCGTGATGTCTTCATCTGCATGAATGGCATACGACGAGCTACCCGCATTGTTACGGTCAAGCAATTGGAAAAGGTCTCCGAAGATTTGAGCGCAGTTACCACGGTTGATTTCCTCAATTATGAGGAAATAAGGTGTGTCGAGATTGCTCCATGCAGCCACGTATGCTTTCAGGAAAGCCTGTGGCACATATTTATAGACGATTTTCTTTTCCGTACCAGGATGTCCGTTTTTGCCTGTGGCAAACTGAACAGACTCACCGTAAATAGAGTTGATGGGCACATTCTCCATCGTTGGCTTATATGCGCCCACGAAAGAAGCATAGTCGCTGTCAGGGTGGAAGGTAGTGCGCACCGAGTTCTTATCGTCTGTCTTATCATCGATGGTGAACGACTTGCCGGTGCCCGGCGCACCATAATAAATAACTTGAAGAGGTTCGTCAAGTGGAGATTTCACTATTTTAGAATTGCTGTGTGGAATAAATGAATCTGCTACTGCATTGAGTTTGTTTATCGCATTTTCTAATGAATCGGGAGTAATGCTGATGCGATTATCTGAATTTAAGTTATTTAAAATGGGCTGATTTGCCCATTTAATAATTTTGCTCAGAGTAGAGAAAAGAGGTTTGGTTTGCACCGTGGAATTAGCATTGGCAACTGGATCAGAAAAATAAATAGACCCATTATCACGCCAAGGCTTCTCGTCATAATCCTGAATACGAGAGAAGACCGAAATATTATTAAGAATATCCTTTAGAGTAGTGAGAATGGAGTCTATACCGATTTGGAAATATTTAGTATCTCCACGACGTCCAGAATTACTAAAAGTAATATAGCCACCACGATTACTCAATTCCGCTCTAAACGGACTTGAAATAGACTCGTCATGTAGAAAGTTAAGTAGAGATTCCATATTATAATAACTGTTTGGTGATTTCAAGTGCAATTCTTTTTACAACTGGAACAGCGACGCTATTGCCAAATTGTTGATATGCTTCTTTTTTTGATACCACAATATTGTAAGGCATTTGTTCAACAGGCTTATTGGGTGTATCTTTTTCCCAACCTGCACCCTCAATGTTATAACCTTGAAGCCTACCGGCTTCTACAGGAGTAAGACGGCGCGGATTTAATCCGATTTCGGATTGGTCTATTAATATTTCGCTTCCGTCTTTCCAATATCGAGCAGATATTGTACTACAATAAGTGCTATCATCCTTGAAAAGGGAGTAACCAAATCCCTTGCCGTTTTGACGATTCCTTTCTTTTCGGGCTTGGTGTCCAGCCCACATTCGATCACTGATTGTGAACGAAGGGTCTAAGGAGGCTTTGGGCTCGAAAATATCTGAAACGGAAGTTTTACGAGCCAATTCTGCTACTTGGCTCTTGTCAAAGATTGTGTTGCCATCTGAATCAATTCCATAAGGAAATCTGAATGAGTTTACATTTACAAGTCCTTTATACCACGCTACAATAAATAGTCTTTCGCGATTTTGGGGGACACCGAAATATTTGGCGTTTAAGATTTCGATATTATAGTTATATCCAAGTTCTTCCAATGTAGCAAGGATAACTTTTAGGGTTTCTCCCTTTTGATGATTTTTAAGACCTTTTACATTTTCAAGGAGAAGAACTTTTGGAGGAGTTCCTGCTGCGATTTTCTCTTTGACAATATTCATAATGCTAAAGAAGAGTGTGCTTTGAGGGTATAAAATCGGCGAAAATGAATAAAACTCAACTGCACTATTTATCAAGCATTTATCCGTTTCAGTACACCTCCGTTTTTCGTTGGATTCTATCGTTTTTCGCATTCAGTACAACTTTAGTACGCCCCGGAATGTTAAGGAGTGTATAGTACACCTTTTATGTTTCGGAGGTTTGACATACCTTTGCCGACACGACAAAAAACAATATATATGCCAAGACCTAAAAACCTCTCGAAACAGAATCCGAAGCTGCTCCAGAAGACGCTTCAGGACGGACGTGCGAGTCTGTATCTCGAATACTATCTCGGACGGCATGAGACCCCGGTACTTGACGAGAACGGGAATCCGGTTCTCTACACCGAAGGGGCGATGGCTGGAAAGCCGAAATATAAGATTACCCATAACCGCAAGAAGGAAAGTCTCAATCTCTATCTGTGGCTTAATCCGCGCAATCAGCAGGAACGGTTGCAGAATCGCAATACGCTTTCTCTCGCCGAGAAAATAAGGTTTGAGCGCGAACAGGAGTTTCTTGAAGACCGCGAGGGTTACCGCTTGCAGAAAGAAAAGGAGCCGAATTTCCATGATTTCTTTCGTAAAATCTATTCCGAGGAGGCGACGATAACCAAATCGGCGAAGTATGCGTTCCGTCTGATACATAACCGTTTTATCAAATATCTCAATTCCATTCCCCGGTTTCAGAGATATGCTGCATTCATCCGGTTTGAGAATGTATCCAACGAAATCGCCGTCGGTTTCGCCGAATGGCTCAAAGGGATATGCGCCGGAGAGGGAGCGCGTAAATCGTTCTTCTATTTCAAGAAAGCATGTGCGATGGCGATAGAGGAAGGACTTATGAAGAAAGACCCGTGCAAGGGTATCGTCATAAGATGTGACACCAACGTCTTGACAAAGGACATTCTCACAAAGGAAGAAATCGAACGGTTGCTGTGTACCCGATACAAGCAGGAACGCCCCGACATTCAGAGAGCGTTTGTGTTCTCATTGTATACGGGTATCCGGTTCTGCGATATAACACGGCTGACATACGCCAATGTCGATTTCAGTTCCCGGACGCTCCGCTTCAATCAGGTCAAGAGCGAGGGACGAAGCGCACATAGCGCGGTGGTGATGCCACTGAGCGATGACCTGATGGAGATCATCGGTTTTCCACGCGACCCGGAAGTAATGACAGAAAAAATATTTCCACTCCCACATAATTCCATCTGTCGGAAACATCTGAAAGAATGGGTTAAGCAAGCAGGTATCAACAAACATATCACCTGGCATTGCGCCCGACATAGTTTTGCGGTCAACGTGCTGAGTGCTGGAGCAAATATTAAGACCGTATCATCTCTGTTAGGACACGCCAGCATAAAGATGACTGAAAAGTACCTTCATGTGATAGACAACCAGAAGAAAGACGCGATGAACAGCCTCGGAAGAATCTCGTTCCGCAGGGATGACGTTTTTTCAAGGGAGGAAATTGCAGATTTTGAAGAGTGACGTTAAACCCATGGCATTTTTGTCACTTTGGCACTTCCGCTTGTTATAGAGTTGTATGGGTTGATGAAAATGGTTACCTTTGCATTAGATTCGCAGTCATCATGTAATTGTTTCATCCTGACGCGGATTAGTGGTTGGACATCGGGAGGGATACCCGGTGTCCTTTTTCTCACTGTTGCCCAATCCGATGAAAATGATTATCTTTGCAGGTATAAAAAACTAAACCCGATAGCTTGACGAGTCAGGGGCTACCGGGAATCAACACTGCAAAAGTAGTGCTTTCGTTTGATTTAAACAAATTCTGTCTCATAAAAGATCATAAAGCAAGTGAAATTCACTGATTTTCAGAATGTATTATCCTCGGAGAGGCTTAATCGCTATGTTGCTGCCTGTGGTAATGATACCCGAAAGGCCATGTCGCTATATAGATTGAATTTACATCTTTCGCAAGAGGTATTCACATTGTTAAGCTGTTTTGAAGTGGCTTTAAGAAATGCCATTGACCGACAGCTTACATCCCGTTTCGGGAAGGACTGGTTGAGGGATTCAGTCGCAACCGGAGGCATATTTGACATTCCAAGCTGCAGAGACAGCGCACGTATTATCAGCAAGGCTTACAATCGTCTTTGCCGTAACAGTGAATACTCCCATCATAAGCTTCTCGCCGAAATGGAGTTCGGCGTCTGGAAATATATGTTTGCCAATCCTCAGTATCGCGCTACGGGACAGATTCTTCTCCGCATATTTCCGAATAAGCCACGTTCATCTGCCGATGTGCAATACAACAATGCCTATATGTTCAACGAACTTGATGGAATCAATATTCTGCGGAATCGTATAGCCCACCATGAGCCTATATGTTTTGCGCGGAGGCATCCTCAAATCGGCACCGCATACATTCTCAATGTCTATCAGAATCTGCATAAGCTGTTTATGTGGATGGGCATCGATAGTCATTCCCTGCTTTATGGCCTTGACCATGTTCCGCAGGTATGCAATAGAATAAATGGAATGTAGTGTGATGGTTATATGTTCTTGACGGCTGTCAAAAACTGCCTCATAACGTCCACAAATTAAAACAGCCATTTCATTTGCCACTGCTCTCACCTTTCACTAACTTTGCAGGCATGATACCGAAAATTATCCATCTCTGCTGGTTCAGTTCCGACCCTTACCCGGTCGAGATAAAGATATGTCTTGATTCCTGGCGCCGGGTGCTCCCCGACTATGAGATCAAGCTCTGGGACATGGCGGCCGCGCGTGCCATCGGCATTCCTTTCGTCAACGAGGCTCTCGACGAGCGCCGATGGGCTTTCGCCGGCGATGTTGTGCGCTTCTATGCCGTATGGAAATACGGTGGAGTCTATATGGACAGCGATATTTTTCTCTACCGCCGGTTCGATGAGTTCATGCCGGGGCCGGGGGAAGGATTTGCCACTTTCCACGAGAAGATATATCCCGAGCATGAGAATTTCGGACTTCAGGCTGCTTTCTTCATAGGAGAAAAGGGCAATGAGTTCTGCCGCGAGATGGTCGAGCGTTATCCGGAACTGCATTTCGACTTCCATGCCCACAACGATTACGATTTGGCCGTGGCGAATGTCATGGCCGCTGTCAAGGCGGGCGTACGGGGAATCCATACGACCGTCAACGGGCTGGGGGAGCGGGCCGGCAACGCGCCCCTGTCGAGCGTTGCGGCTGTGCTGAACGACCATCTGAAGGTGCGTAACGCGATCGTCGAGAAGAACATCAACCATGTGAGCCGGTTGGTCGAGACCTATACCGGTATCCATATCCCGGCCAACGAGCCGGTCGTCGGCGAAAATGTCTTCACGCAGTGCGCGGGCATTCATGCCGACGGCGACAACAAAAGCCACCTCTATTACAACGATCTGCTGCCCGAACGTTTCGGCCGTGTCCGCGAGTATGCGCTGGGGAAAACCTCGGGCAAGGCCAATATCAAGAAGAATCTGGAAACGCTCGGCATCGATCTCGACGACGAGGCGATGCGCAAGGTGACCGAGCGAATCATCGAGCTGGGCGACAAGAAGCAGGCCGTCACGTCGGAGGACCTGCCCTACATCATTGCCGACGTACTGAAACAGGACGTTTACGAGACGCAAGTACACATTCTCAATTACAACCTGTCGCTGTCGCAGGGCCTCCGGCCCGTGGCCACGCTCAAGATCCGGATCAACGACGAGGAGTACGAGCAGACCTCGTCGGGCGACGGCCAGTACGACGCCTTTATGCGCGCGCTTCGCAAGATATACAAGGAGCAGCTCCGGCGCGAGTTCCCGATGCTGGTCAACTATACGGTCTCGATTCCTCCCGGCGGCCGGACCGACGCTTTCGTCCAGACCTACATTACCTGGGAATACCGGGGCGATACGTTCAAGACGCGCGGGCTGGATGCCGACCAGACCGAGGCGGCGATCAAGGCCACGCTCAAGATGCTCAACAAACTGGAAAATATGCAGGCGTAAATACCTGCTTCCCGGACATGCGCGTGTATTCCCGTTCGCAACTCCGGAAGGTGCCGGCGCGTCCGTTCGTACCTACTGCGGGGAGAGGGGCCGTTCCCTGAATTCGTTTCTGTTCGGCGGCGTTCCCGTATCGTTACGCTGAAGTCAACGGACAATGCGGTTCGGCTTCGTGTCGCTTATAGCCGATGGTGACAGCCGGCTCGTACTCAATGAAACTCGCGTGTAGCGGATCGTAACAAACGGTCTGCGGCCGGGCGGCTCCGAGGACGGGCCGAAGTAGGCGAAAGTCGCCGCTTGCGCTCCGAAACGGACTTCGTCCGGTTCTCGTAAATTTTATTTCGAACGGGAACGGCGCGATTTCCGGGGAATGAAAAGCGGGAAAAAGTTACTCGTTGCGGAACGTTTCCTGCTATTGCGCGACCAGTTCTCTCGGGTCGAACATGCCGATTTCCGAGCGGTCGATCAGCCGCATTTTCAACTCTTCCATATCCGGGAGACCTTCGGCCGCCGAGCGGATTCTGTCGCCGAACCGGGCCGCGCTTTCCGCCGAGTCGCGTTCCCGGTTGTAGACGATCAGCAGCACGGGCGCGGCTCGTCTGCCCGTAAGGCCCCGGTAGCGGCAGAGGCACGTATTCATTTGTCGAACGATGTCGAATACGTATTTCCCGTTCAGCCCGTTTCTGAAATACTTGATCTCGATTATTTTGTCACTCCGGAGCCCGTTGTCGCGGGAAAGCAGCAGCATATCCAAGTGCAGCCGGTCGCCTATCTCCGTCTTATCTCGTATTCTTTCCTGTCCGACAGCCGTTTCTCGAACGATTCGATGACCGCCCGCTCGACGTCGTAGTATTCGCTGATGTATCTTGCCCGCTCTCCGGCTTGTACCGGGCCGGAAGGCTTGTCCGGTTTTTTCGCTCCCGAGGGTTCCTGCCGGGTGATTTCGTCCACCTCGCGGGCGATCTTCTCTTTCGTTTCCTCAGGCGAAAGCGCCCGTATCTGCAAGTCGAGCCGTTTGACTTCCAGATCGAACTTGGCGTCGGCCTGCCGTTGCCGCCGGCTCCATTTGTACAGTCCCGCAGCGACCGACAGGAGCCCGGTCGCGAGCATGGCGAGCGACAGGTACGGAACGTAGTTC
>OGLG01001302.1_pt1 | contig 14946 bp, 11 predicted proteins | sample 1572621 | NCBI WGS metagenome assembly OGLG01 (sample SAMEA2581912, study PRJEB24529) | metagenome | biome: Human gut stool | place: China | collected 2011 | reverse complement strand
GTGCCATACCCTCCTCGATGCGCAGGAACTGGTCGATGCCCATGTGCTGCTCCAACCCTACGTCCCCGCCTACGGGAATCGTCATCAGCGTGACCTGCAGGTTGTTGCCCGTCCAGAGCACCGTCCTGAAATTCTCGTTCCCGAGCGTGTAGCTTTCGATGTTCAGGACGGTCGGTTCCGTCCCGTAATCCTGCAGTACGACGGCCGCTGCTGCCGGCAGCGTTTCAGTCGTTCGGGGTGTTTGCCGGCAGCAGGAACCGGCTGCTAATGCCGTGCAAAGCACACCCAGCGTTGCGATCGTGTTTATTTTCATGATGTCGGATGTTTTATGTGTATTACAAATATACGAAAAAATCTTATAGCAACTTGTTTGCCGCGATATAATCGCGGATATAGGCGGTCAGCTCCGGCGAGTCGACGATGCGGATGTCGTCCAGCAGCCCGACGGCGAAGCGTCCCACGCCGGCAAACCCGGCGACCTGGGTGTCGAGCAGCCATCTTCCCCGCCCCAGCGGCCGGACGTCGCGTTCGGCCAGCGGGTACTCCTCGCATAACAGGTTGTAGGCCAGCAGCCCCAGCTCCAGCCGCACCCGGTGGCGTGCGCCACCGTGCATGCGGAAGACGTCGATGAACCCTTCGCGGTGCTCCGCCCCGTGTTCCCAGGCCTCTGCGGTAAGTTCCACCGACCCGATGCGCGAGGTTTTGAAGAGCTTGCAGAGGCCGTCTTCCGTGTCGTAGCACCAGATGTTGACGTAGTTGGTGGTGAAGGCGAACGGCTCTACCCTGCGGTCGCGCACGGCGGCTCCGCGTGCCGAACGGTAGGCTTGCAGCACTACCTGCCGTTTTTCGGCGATCGCTCCGACCAGGTTGTGAACGATGCCCGACAACCGGCCCTTGACGATCGTGTCGGCCAGCGTGCGGTTGTCGTAGACCGAGTAGAGTTTGCGTTTTAGGTTCTGTTTCAGAAGGTTGTCGTCGTCGATGTTTTCGATGGCGCTTTTGAGGATCACGGCCTCCTCCTCGGTGAAATGGATCAGTTGCGAAATATCCTGGAAGTGCGGCGACTCCTTGTCCAGCCGGATGTGTTCGCCGCTCTTCTTGATGACGAAACCCGCTTCGCGGAAGGTGTCGATGTAGCGGTAGACGGTGCGGCGCGACATCATGAGCCGCTCGGCCAGGTCGTCGATCGTGTATTCGGTGTTGGCCGTGAGCATCTTCATCAGCCGCAGCAGCCGTTCGAGTTTGGGTTGGTCCATGCTTGTTCGGGAACTGAAACGGGAAAACGTGACCCGACGTCGCGTTTTCCGTAGCATAATATGTCGGGCGGGCGTTACGCCAACACCTGCTTTTCGATCTCCTCGACCTGCCGGCGGAACGCCTTGTCGGTTTCGATCAGGTTCGATACGGCCTTGCACGAGTGGAGCACCGTGGCGTGGTTGCGGCCTCCGATGGCCGACCCGATCGTCGTCAGCGGCGCCTTGGTGTGCTGCTTGGCCAGATACATGGCGATCTGCCGGGCCTGGGCGATTTCGCGCGTGCGCTCCGTGGAGTTGAAGCGTGCGAAGTCCAGATTGAGGTATTCGCACACGACCTCGATGATGTGGTCGATGGTGATTTCCTTCTGGTAGAGCTTCACGTAGACCTTCAGAATCTCCTTGGCCAGCGACGTGGTGATCCTGCGTCCGAGGAACGAGGCGTTGGCCACCAGCGACGACAATGCGCCTTCGATTTCCCGCACGTTGGCCGAGATGTTGTCCGCCAGGTACGCCACCACGTCGTCCGTGATCTGCGCCCCGAGTTTCTGCGCCTTGGCGCGTATGATCTTGAGCTTCGTGTCGTAGTCCGGCGTGTTGAGCTGGGCCGACAGTCCCCATTTGAAACGGGTCAGCAGTCGCTGCTCGATGTCCTTCAACTCGACGGGCGGCTTGTCCGACGTGAGAATCAGCTGCTTGCCCGCCAGTTGCAGGTGGTTGAAGATGTTGAAGAACGCGTTCTGCGTACCGGTCTTTCCCGTCAACTCCTGGATGTCGTCGATGATCAGCACGTCGATCATCTGGTAGAAGTGGATGAAGTCGGGAATCTCGCCGTTCTTGTAGGCCGTCTGGAACTGCGCCTGGAACTTGTTCATCGAGACGTACAGCACCTGCAACTCCGGGTGGCGCTGGCGCACCTCGTGGCCGATCGACTGCACGATGTGGGTCTTTCCCAGCCCTGAATCCCCATATATATAAAGAGGATTGAAGGGGTTGTTTCCCGGGTTCACCGCCACGGACATGCCCGCCGAGCGGGCCAGCCGGTTGCACTCGCCCTCGATGAAGGTCGCGAACGTGAGGTTCGGGTTCAGCTGCGGATCGACGATAAGCTTCTTGACACCCGGAATTACAAAAGGATTTTTTATATTTGCGGTGTTGGTCTGCGCATTGAAACGCGAGATGGCTGTCGTGTCGGCGTCGGCCGCTACGGGAACCGCCGGAGCCGTCGCACGGGGCACGGCGTAGTGCAGTCTCGTCTGCTGCCCGTAGAGCTGCGAGATGATCGGTTTGAGGAACGGGATGTAGTTCTTCTCGATCTGGCGGACGTAGCTTTCGTTGGGAACCCTCAAGCGAAGCGTCGTGCCGTCGAATTCGAGCGGGACGATGGGCTGAAACCACTTTTCGAACTCCTCGGCGGAGGTCCGGGCCTTGATCTGGTCCAAGCAGTTTTGCCATATATCGCTATATGTCCGTGTGTTGTTTAACATGACAGAGGGTTGCACTATTTTTGATGTGACAAAGTTGTGAATAATTTTGCAAAAAGATTCTCGATTTTATGTTGCAGTTTTCCTTTTTTTGTATATAGAAAAACAACGGTTTCCGGGGTCTCAATTTTAACTCCCTGATAGTGAATTATCGAATTTTATTTCGTATATTTGCATATAATTTTTTTGGGACTTCCGAAGTCAAACTATAAATAAAACTAATAAACTTATGGCAAACGAATTGGAACAATTGGTTCTGAAAAAAGCCCAGAGTTGGCTCGACGGCCACTATGACGAGGCGACGAAAAAGCAGGTCAAATACCTGATGGACAACGATATGAAAGAGCTTGTCGAGAGCTTCTACAAAGATCTCGAATTCGGTACGGGCGGCCTGCGCGGCATCATGGGCGTGGGTTCCAACCGCATGAACGTCTATACGGTGGGCGCCGCCACGCAGGGTCTTTCGAACTACCTGAAGAAGAACTTCGCGGGCGAGCGGGTGCGTGTGGCCGTGGCCCACGACAGCCGCAACAATTCGCGCATGTTCGCCGAGCGTGTGGCCGATATTTTCGCCTCGAACGGGTTTCAGGTTTTTCTGTTCGACGCGCTCCGGCCGACGCCGGAATTGAGCTTCGCCATCCGCGAACTGAAGTGTCATTCGGGCGTGGTCGTCACGGCCTCGCACAACCCCAAGGAGTACAACGGTTACAAGGCCTACTGGACCGACGGGGCGCAGGTCACCGAGCCGCACGACAAGAACATTATCGCCGAGGTTGCGAAGATCACCGACGTGGATATGATCGAGACGGGCAAAAATCCCGAAAATATCACCATCCTCGACGAGAAGTTCGATGAAATCTATTTAAATAAGGTGCACGAACTCTCGCTTTCGCCCGAAAGCGTGAAGAAGCACCACGACATGAAGATCGTCTATTCGCCGATGCACGGTGCGGGCGTGCGGCTGGTTCCGGCGTCGCTGAAGAAATTCGGCTTCACGAACGTGATCATGGTGAAGGAGCAGGCTGTCATCGACGGCGACTTCCCCACCGTCGAGTCTCCCAACCCCGAGGAGCGCAAGACGATGGCAATGGCCATTGATCTGGCCGCGAAGGAGGGCGCCGACCTGGTTCTGGCCACCGACCCCGATTCGGACCGCATCGGCGTGGCGCTGCGCAACAAGAAGGGCGAATACGTGCTGCTGAACGGCAACCAGACCCTCGTGCTGCTGTTGAGCTACCAGCTGACCCGCTGGGCCGAGCGCGGCGAGCTGGACGGCAACCAGTATGTCGTGAAGACCATCGTCACCTCGCAGATGGCCAACGCCGTGGCCGAGCATTTCAAGGTGAAGTGTTACGACTGCCTCACGGGCTTCAAGTATATCGCCAAGATCATCCGCGAGAACGAGGGCAAAGCCAAGTACATCGGCGGCGGCGAAGAGTCGTTCGGTTACCTGGCGGGCGACTACGTGCGTGACAAGGACGCCGTGTCGGCCTGCTCGCTGGCCGCCGAGGCCGCCGCATGGGCGATGGATACGATGGGCCTGACGCTCTACGAGTGGTTGCAGGAACTCTACGTGAAATACGGTTTCTACCGCGAGGGCCTCGTTTCGGTGGTCCGCAAGGGCAAGGAGGGCGCCGAGCTGATCCAGAAGATGATGGTCGACTTCCGCGCCAATCCGCCCAAGGCGATCCTCGGTTCCGAGGTGGTGAAGATCAACGATTTCCAGACGCTCGAAACGCTCGACGTGAAGACCGGCGCGAAGACCGCCATCGAGCAGGACCGCAGCAACGTGCTGCAATGGTTCACCGCCGACGGCACGGCCGTTTCGGTGCGTCCCTCGGGCACGGAGCCTAAAATCAAGTTCTACTTCGGCGTGAAGGCGCCGCTGGCTTCGGTCGCCGATTTCGACAAGACGCTGGCTGAACTCGACGCCAAGATCGAAGGCATCAAGAAAGACCTCAAGCTGGAGTAGCCCCCTGCTTTCGGGGCGGTTCCGTCCCGCCGATACCTCCGAACGATCCCGTTCGGAGGTATTTTTTTGTTCCGGGGCGTTCCGGGCGTTTGCACGGCCCCGAAAAGGGCTGGCTCCGCGGGCATGAAATCGCCTTTGCTCTATATCCTCGAAGTGCTCTTTTGCAGCGGACTGCTCCTGGCGTTCTACCGCCTGCTGCTGGTCCGCAAGGTTTCATTCAGGGCCTGTCGCCGCTATCTGGTCGCTGCCGTATTTCTCTCGGCGGTCATCCCGGCGCTCGACATTCCGCTCTACCCTGCCCGGACGGTGGTCTATCCGCTGCCGCTGATCGCCGCACCCCCGGCCGAAAACTTCGTGCAGACGACCGGGGAGCTTCCCGCTGCCGTTCCGGTCGTCCCAGCCGGCTGGCGGCGCATATTGCGCCCGGTGGCTGTGGGGGGGGGCTATCTGACGGCGGTGTTTCTGTCGCTTGGGTTTCTTGCGGTCCGCATGGTCGGAATTCGCCGTCTGCGGCGACGGTCGCGTCTGACCGATTGCGGGGCGTACACCCTTGCCGAGCATCCGCAGATCGCCACTCCCTTTTCGTTCCTGCGCACGGTTTTCCTGGGCGGAGGATACGAAGGTCGCCGGCGCATGATCGTTCTCTGCCATGAAGCGGGTCATGTCCGTCACCGCCATTCGGCGGAACGCATCGCCGTCGAGCTGGTCCGCAGTCTCTTTTGGTTCAATCCGTTCGTCTGGATTGCCGGGCGGTGGTTGCAGGAGGTGCACGAATGGGAGGCCGACCGCGACGTGCTCGACGCCGGTTACGACCTTACCGAATACAGAACGGTTATTTTTCACCAACTCTTCGGCCATAATCCGGATATAGCCTGCGGGTTGAATCATTCACTCACCAAAAAACGATTTGCCATGATGACCCAATTCAGAAAACGCCGTTTCGCCGTGCTGCGGCTCGGTGCCGCCATTCCCGTGGTGGCAGCAATGATGATGCTTTGCAGTTTTACCGTCAAAACTCCTCTTCCGGCAGCCGGGGACCCGGACCGGCCGACCGTTACGGTACATATTTCCTCCGGCGGAAAGATTCTCTTCAACGGCCGTCCTGTGACGGTCGGGGATCTGGAGCGGCTGATCGCCGCCGAACGCGAAAAACTCTCCGAAGCCGACCGTGCGCAGATGGAGGTGGTTCTGTGGGCCGACAAAGATGCTCCTATGGCCGATCTGGCCGACGCGATGGACGCGTCGCGCCGTGCGCATGCCTTTCGTCTCAAACTGACTGCGGAAGCTTCCGATCCCGGCATCGTGCGGATGCTTCCGCCCGACCCCCTGCGCCTGCCTGCCGACAGCGCGGATTATGCTTTGCCCGCGACGAACCGCAATGACAGGTAATTGCCCGCGCCGTGCCGTTGAAACTGACCGAACCGAGACGCTGATCCCCCATGATGCCATAAGCGGGAAATGCCCCATGCGGCGGCTTTGGCCGTCGTACGGGGCGTTTTTACGGCTTCGGGCCGGGGCTTTGCCGCGGTCGGCGGCGTTTTATAACTTGGGGTTGCCGCGGTGACGCTCCTTGTCGCGGGCGGTCTTTTTGGCGAAATTGGCCTCGACGGCCGCCGTGAGGTCCACGCCCGTCTGGTTGGCCAGGCACACCAGCACCCACAGCACGTCGGCCATTTCGTCGGCGAGGTTCTCCTTTTCGCCCGCCTTGAACGACTGGTCGCCGTATTTGCGGGCCATCACGCGGGCCAGCTCCCCCACCTCTTCGGTCAGGCAGGCCATGTTGGTCAGTTCCGAGAAGTAGCGCACGCCGTATTCCCGGATCCAGGCGTCTACGCGCTCCTGCAATTCCTTGATTTCCATCTTATTTTACTCTTATCAGATTCAGTCCGTCGCGCAGCGGGACGATGACGTTCTCCACCCGTGCGTCTTCGACGACCATGCGGTTGAATTCGAGGAGCGCCTGCGTGTGGCGGTCGTTGTGCGCCACGGGCTGCACGACCTTCCCCGACCAGAGAATGTTGTCGGCGATCAGCACCGATCCGCTGTGAACAAGCGCCTTACTGCCGTCGTCGCCCATCAGCATCCGGTAATAGGCCGGGTATTCGCGTTTGTCGCCGTCAATGAACACGAGGTCGAATTCGCCGCCCAGTTTCGGGGCGATGTCGAGCGCCGAGCCGATGTGCAGGCGGATTTTGCCGCCGTGGGGGCTGCGGTCGAAATACGATCGGATGAACTCTTCCAGCTCGTCGTCCACCTCGACGGTGTGCAGTTCGGCCCCTTCCTCCAGCCCCGCGGCCATCGAGAGCGCCGAGTAACCCGTGAAGGTCCCGATTTCGAGCGCCCGCCGGGGCCGCAGCATCCGTACGAGCATCTCCAGCAGACGGCCCTGAATGTGCCCCGAGATCATTCGCGGCGCCACGGCCCGTAGGTTGGTTTCGCGGTCGAGTTCGTGCAGCAGCTTCTCCTCGGGTTCCGAAAAATCGTGGACGTATTTTTCGAGAGCGTCCATCTATTCCTGATAAAATCCGTGTTTGTTGAAGGCGTACGATGCGGCGATTTGCTCCGGCGTGTCGGCTTCGAGCGCGAGCAGGCATTCGCGCGTGAATTCCAGATACCCCGAGCCGTTGGCCGTCACGACGTTGCCGTCGCGCACGGCCTGCCGCTCCTGGTAGAGTTTCTCGCCCGTGTAGTTCGCGCCGCCCCATTCGCGAAGCATTTCGAGGCCGTTTCCGGTGTGCCTTACGCCGTTCAGGAATCCGTGGGCCGCGAGGAACGACGCGGCGTTGCAGATCGCACCGACGAGAATCCCGTGCGACAGGGCCTCCCTTACCAGCGGGACGATCCGTTCGGTTTCGGGCGTCGCCCAGCTCATGCCGCCGACGAGGATCAGCCCGGCGCAGTCGTCCGGCAGCGTCTCCGTATCGCAGTCGGGGGTGAGGGTCATGCCGCCGATCGAGCGCACGGGAACTCCCCCGGGCGTCGCATACCGCACGGCGTGGCTTCCCGGGCGTCCCGGCATAATGCCGCCGCGAAGCGCCGGGGCGAGGAATGCCGACTCCCAGTCGGCGAATTGGTCGAGTAATACGAACAATACGGTTTTCATCTTATTTGTAGATTAATCGTGACATATCCGAAAAAACCTCCTCGGCCACCTCCGTGAGCTGCCGGGCCGTCAGGGCGCGGACCTTGGCGTAGACCTGCTCCATGGTGTCGATGCCGTCGTGGACGAGCAGGCTTTTGCCCGCCCCGAGCATGTAGCTTTCGTTGCTCTCGCTCGATATGGCCAGCTGGGCGATGAACTGTTTCTTGGCCATCGATAGCTGGCGCGCCGTCAGCGGCACGGTGCGCAGTTTGTGCAACTGTCCTTCGATCAGCTCGATGCACTGCTCCGCGTTGCTGTGGTCCGAACTGAAATAGATGGCCACGATGCCCGTGTCGCCGTAGGGCGTGTAGCTGGCTTCGATGTTGTACGAAAGTCCGTTCTTCTCGCGCACCACGATGTTGAGCAGCGAGTTGGCGCACGGACCTCCGAGAATGTTCGTCACGAGGGCCAGCGGCAGCCGCCGATCCTCCGAGATGCCGAATGCCCGGCTGCCGATGATGCAGTGGGTCTGGTGCGTGTGCTTCGAGACCGTCTTTTCGAAGGCCCGGTAAGGCGCGGGCGCCGCGCGCACGAAGCCGCGCTGCGAGGCGGGCTGCGAGGCGAAATAGCGTGCCGCGACGGCTTCGGCGGTCTTGGCCGAGAAGTTGCCGATCGACGAGAATACCATCTGGTCGGTGGTGTGCGTGCGTGCCGTGAAGGCGCGGATCGCCTGGCCGTCGTAGCGCATCAGCGCCGCCTTGCGGCCCAGGATGTTGTGGCCCAGTTCCGAACCTTCGAACAGCATGTCCTCGAAGGTGTCGTAGATCAGGTCGGCGGGCGAATCCTTGTAGGTGTTGATCTCGTCGACGATCACCTCCTTTTCGCGCTCCAGCTCCCGGTCGGGGAACGTCGAGCGGAAAGCGATGTCGGCGATCAGCTCCGCGGCCTTCGCGAAGTCGCCCTTCAGCGTTGTGGCGTGAATCGTCGTGTCCTCCTTGGTGGTGAAGGCGTTCAGCTCCCCGCCGAGGTTTTCCAGGCGGCAGTTGACCTGCCATGCCTTGCGTCGCTCGGTCCCCTTGAAAAAGGCGTGCTCCGTCAGGTGCGCCAGTCCGTACTCTGCGGGATGCTCGTCGCGGCTCCCGGCGCCGATCACCAGCGCGCAGTGCGCCACGGTGTTTCGCACCTGACGGTGAATGCCGCGGATGCCGTTGGGGAGTGTATAGGTAGAGAATTCCATTCAATTGAAAATTAAAGATTAAAAATGAAAAATTGGGCTGCGCAGCTATTTTTGCACATGTGTACGACAATTTTTCATTTTTCATTCTTCATTATTTTTGCGCGCATGCGCAAAAATTTGCCCGTATGGCTTTCGGTGCACTTTTCCAGTTCGCGCGGCGTGCCTTCGAACACGACCCGTCCGCCCGCCGTGCCCGCCTCGGGGCCGAGGTCCACGATCCAGTCGGCGCATTTGATGATGTCCATGTTGTGCTCGACGACGACGATCGTGTGTCCGCGCTGGATCAGGGCGTTGAACGCCGCGAGCAGTTTCGAGATGTCGTGGAAGTGCAGCCCCGTCGTCGGCTCGTCGAAGATGAACATGACGCCTCCCTGCGCCGAATCCTTCGTCAGGAACGAAGCCAGCTTCACGCGCTGGCTCTCGCCGCCCGAGAGGGTCGACGACGACTGTCCTAACTTGATGTATCCCAGACCCACGTCCTGCAACGGTTGCAGCCGCTCGACGATGCGCCGGCAGGTGGCGTTCTTCTTGCTTTCCTCGCCGAAGAAGGCGATAGCGTCGTCCACGGTCATTTCCAGTACGTCGTAGATCGACTTGCCGCGGTATTTCACTTCGAGCACCTCGTCGCGGAAACGCCGCCCGCCGCACGCCTCGCAGACCAGTTCCACGTCGGCCATGAACTGCATCGAGACCTTGATCATGCCCTCGCCCTGGCACTCCTCGCAACGGCCTCCGGCGATGTTGAACGAGAAGGCCGAAGCGCCCAGCCCGTTGTGCTGGGCATAGGGCTGGTCCGAAAAGAGTTTCCGGATTTCGTCGTAGGCCTTGATGTAGGTCACGGGGTTCGAACGCGACGACTTGCCGATGGGGTTCTGGTCGACCATCTCGACCGATTTGAGCAGCTGCACATCGCCCGTCAGGCCGTCGAAATCGCCGGGTTTCACGCCCGTGTCGTAGAGCAGGCGCCGCAGCGCCGGGTAGAGGATTCCCTTCGCCAGCGACGATTTTCCCGAGCCGCTGACGCCCGTGATGCAGGTCATCACCCCCAACGGAATCCGCACGTCGACATTGCGCAGGTTGTTCTCCCGCGCGCCTTTGACGGTTATCGAGTTGCTCCAACCGCGGGCGGTTGCCGGAACGGCGATCTCGCGCCGCCCCGTGAGGTAGTCGGCCGTGAGGCTCTTTTTGCTTTTCAGCAGTTGGGGCAGCGTGCCGCTGAAGACCACTTCGCCGCCGTTGTAACCGGCCTTGGGTCCGATGTCGACGATCCAGTCCGCGGCGCGGATCACCTCCTCCTCGTGCTCCACGACGATCACCGTGTTGCCCAGGTCGCGCAGCTGTTTCAATACGCCGATCAGGCGGTTCGTGTCGCGCGGATGAAGCCCGATCGACGGTTCGTCGAGGATGTAGAGCGAACCGGTGAGGTTGCTGCCCAGCGAGGTCGAGAGGTTGATGCGCTGGCTCTCGCCGCCCGAGAGGGTCGACGACAGGCGGTCGAGCGTCAGGTAGCCCAGCCCCACGTCGGCGAGGTATTGCAGGCGGTTGCGGATTTCGACGAGGATGCGCGACGCCGTTTTCGTGTCGTGTTCGTCGAGTTCCAGCCCTGCGAAGAAGGCGATCAGGGAGTCCACGGGCATCGCCACCAGATCGGCGATCGTCTTGCCGCCGACGCGTACGTACAACGCCTCTTTGCGCAGGCGCGAGCCGCCGCATTCGGGACAGGCGGTCTTGCCCGTGTAGCGGGCCTTCATCACGCGGAACTGGATTTTGCGCCGCTCCGAGTCGATGTATTCGAAAAATTCGTCGAGTCCGTGGAAATATTCGTTGCCGCGCCACAGCAGCCGTTTCTGCTCGGGCGTCAGTTCGTGGAACGGCGTGTGGATCGGGAATCCGAACTTCGAGGCGTTCTCCACGAGCTGCTGCTTCCATTTGCGCATCGTCTCGCCCCTCCAGCAGGCCACGGCGTCCTCGTAAATGGTCTTGCTCTTGTCGGGGATCACCAGGTCCTCGTCGATGCCGATCACCTTGCCGTAGCCCTCGCACCGGGGGCAGGCCCCCAGCGGGTTGTTGAAGCTGAAGAGGTGTTCCGAGGGGCGTTCGAACTCGATGCCGTCGGCCTCGAAGCGCGACGAGAACTCCCGTACGCCCTCGTCCGTGACGATTTCGCAGATGCCCCCGCCGTAGGAGAAGGCGCGGGCCACCGAGTCGCGGATGCGGGTCTGCGAGTCCTCGTCCGTCGCTACGCGCATGCGGTCGACGACGATCCGGATTTCGTCGGCCCGGGTGTCGGGACCGATTCCGGGCAGCACGTCCTCGATCAGCCGCACTTCGCCGCCCGTGTAGACCCGCATGAGACCCTCCGAGAGCAGCAGCGTCAGTTTTTCGATGATCCCCTGCCCTTCGCCCAATACCAGCGGTGCGCCGATGACCACGCGCTGTCCGTCGCGGGCGAGAATCCGGGCCGCCACGTCATCCACGCTGAAGCAGCGCACCTCCTGCCCCGAGACGGGCGAAAAGGTGTGCCCCGCGCGGGCGAACAGCAGTTTGAGGTAGTCGTAGATCTCGGTCGTCGTGCCCACGGTCGAACGGGGGTTGCGCGTGTTGACCTTCTGCTCGATGGCGATGGCCGGCGCGATCCCCGTGATGAGGTCGACGTCGGGCTTGTCGATCTTGCCCAGAAACTGCCGGGCGTAGGCCGAGAGGCTCTCCACGTAGCGGCGCTGCCCCTCGGCGAAAATCGTGTCGAAGGCCAGCGTCGACTTGCCCGAGCCGGAGAGTCCCGTCACGACGACGAGTTTGTTGTGCGGAATTTCGACCTCGATGTTGCGGAGGTTGTGGACCCGCGCTCCTTTGATATATATGGAGTTTTCGTGTTCTTTCATGTTACAAATATTCCAATCCGCTTTTCCGAGTGTTTCACACTCGCCGTTATGTACCTTTTGGTGGTAAAAGGCGCCCAAAACCATTCGCATGCCGTTCTGGCGGGAGTGCCCTCGGATCCGCGCTGAGCGGGCGCAGTAAGATCGGGTTTACGGCGCAAAAACACGCGCCGTTTAGGCTGTGGCGGCTCGGCAAACAGCAAGCTGTCTGCCCTCGCCTGCGGACGCCTTTACAGCCCCCCCCCGCTCCGGGCGCGCGTTTCCTCGGTCTCTCTTTTTCCGTTGCGAACGATAATGCGGATTTTTTGCCGTCAAAAACGGAGCTGACCCGCAAATATTCCAATCCGTTGTTCGTATTTCATTCCGCTTCGTCCCGAACCGAGCCTCCGGCTTTGCGCAATTTTTCGATAAGCCCCGCTGCGCGGCTTTCGCGGATCGCGAGCCGCATCGTACAGAGGTTGTCGAAGGTCTGCTCCTCGGCTCCGTCGGCGCTGGTGAGCAGGTAGACATACGTTTTCTCACCCTCGAATTCGACGGTGCTCTCGGGAAGCGTGAGCACGCCTTCGCGGCTTTCGATCACGATGCTGGCGTTGGCACTGTACCCGGCGCGCACGAAGACGTCGGCGGGAATCTTCACGGCAGCCTTCACTTCGAACATGATGACGCCATTATCCTCGGTTGCTTTGGGCGAAACGTACTCCAGGTTGGCATCCAGTTCGACGTTCTGCAGGGCGCCGATCGTCAGTTTCACGGGCATGCCTTCGTGCAACTTGCCGACGTCCGTTTCGTCGACGTTGCCCCGGAAGAGCATGTTCGACATGTCGGCTACGGAGGCGATGGTCGTACCGTCGTTGAACGTGTTGGCCTGGATCACCGAGTTTCCGACCTTGATCGGCACGTCGAGGATCATACCGTCGATCGTCGATCGGATCTGCGTGTTGCTGAGCTCCTTGTAGCGGCTGGTGATGCCGTTTTTGACGATCTCCAGGTTCTCCTTGGCGTTCTGCAGTTCCTCCTCGGCTTTCTGGAGGTCGGTGCGCCCCTGTTCGAACTCCTCGTCCGAGACGACGCCCTTGTCGTGCAGTGTTTCCGTACGGCCGAATTCGCGGCGGGTCTGCGCCAGCGATATTTCGGCTACCGAGACGCGCGATTCGGCGCTCGAAAGCTGTCCCATTTCGGGAACGACCTTCACCGTGGCGATCACCTCGCCCTTGCGCACCATCTGTCCGGCTTCCTTGTAGACGTCGGAAACGATACCCGAGATCTGGGGCTTGATGAGTACCTCGTCGCGGGGCTCGACCTTGCCCGTGGCGACCACGAATTGTTTGAGCGTATCGAGCTTGGGTTGTACGATCGTGTAGACTACCTTTACCGGACGGGTCTTCTGCCACAGGAATACGAATGTTCCGAGCAACAGCGCCGCAAAGAGCACACCCAGAAAGATTTTCAGAAATTTTTTCATAGCCGTAATCTATTGATTTAATTTAATTTATTCTTCACGTATTGCATCCACAGCCTTGATGCTCAGGGCCCGGTAGGCGGGGATGACGCCCGCCAGCAGGCTGCCGGCCACGAGGATGAAAAGCGCCAGCATACCTGTTCCGAACGATATTTGCCACGAGATTTCGGCACCCTCCTGGGCCACGGTCACCGCCTGGTAATAGATCGAGTCGGCGACCGACAGCACCCCGACCGCGGCCGTGAGGCCGACCACCCCGGCGATGAAGGTGAGGATGAAACTTTCGGAGAGTATCTGCGAGATGATGGCCGTGGGCGGTGCGCCCAGGGCGCGGCGTATGCCGATCTCCTGCGTGCGCTCCTTGACCAGCACCAGCATGATGTTGCTCACGCCGACGATGCCGGCCAGCAGTGTCCCCAGGCCCACGATCCATGTCAGGAACCCGATGCCCCAGAAGAGGCTCATCACCTTGTCGAACATCTCGGCCGTGGCCATGCACCAGGCAGCTTTCTCGTCGTCCGGCGAGATCAGATGCTTGGCGAAGATCACCGACTTGCAGGCGGTTTCGACCTCTTTGCTCGGGGTGTCCTCCCGGCCGGCGATGGCCAGCATGTGGATCGAGTTGCCCCCGCCGTACATCTGCTGCGCGAGCGAGATCGGGGCTACGACCGTGCGTTCGACGTTGCTGAACGACATGGCCGTGCTCTGGCGCCGCATGACGCCGATGATGGTGAAGTAGCTTCCTCCGACCTTGATGACTTTGCCCGTCGGGTCGGGTTCGCCCGGAAAGAGGTCTTTCTGCACCTGCGTGCCGATGACGCAGACCTTGCGCTTGTGCACCATGTCTACCTCGTTGATGTAACGGCCTGCGATGATCTTCTGCGGGTTGATCTGCTGGTAGTCGGGCATGTAGCCCATCAGCGAATAGTCGCCCTTGCGTTCGTTGTAGCTGCAATGGATCTCCCCGCCCCAGTAGACGCCCGAGGCGTACTGCACCTCCTTGAGCCCCCGGACGTTTTCCACGTCGTCGTTGTTCATGCGCCACCAGCGGTTCTTGGGCATGCCCTTGTAGGGAAGCGAGGTCTGCGAAGGCTGTATGAGCAGCGTGTTGGTCGACATGTCGCCCAGCTGCGCCCGGAACAGGCGCCCCAGCCCCATGCCGGCACCCAGCAGTACGGTAAGCATGAAGATACCCCAGAAGACGCCCAGCGCCGTCATGATGCTGCGCTTGCGGTTGCGGGAGATCGTTTGCCATATCTCGTTCCAGCGGTCTGTATCGAAAAATCCCATGGCTTCTACTTGTTATAACGCAGGGCGTCGATTGTCTTGAGTTGTGCGGCCCGGTAGGCGGGGACGTAGCCTGCGATCAGGCCGGCGATGACCAGTACGACCGTCGCGCTGACCGCAACGCCCAGGTCGAGCGTCGGGTTGAGGAAGATCGACGGCGCATGGCCGTCGCCCGTCTGCGGCGTCTGGTTGAGCATGTAGTTGACCCCTTCCATCATCGCCACGCCGAATACCATACCCAGGTAACCGAATACGGCGTGGCGATGATGGAAGGGGTCAACTACATGCTCAAC
>OGLG01001300.1_pt1 | contig 14964 bp, 7 predicted proteins | sample 1572621 | NCBI WGS metagenome assembly OGLG01 (sample SAMEA2581912, study PRJEB24529) | metagenome | biome: Human gut stool | place: China | collected 2011 | reverse complement strand
GTTGGTCGGATTTGATACTGACTATAATATTTCTTTGGCCTATTCGCCTTGTGCGGATGGGCCTTTACTTATGCCCCGAAGGAGGTGGTTATCCGCATGGCATCCAGAATCGCAGGCATTACCGTTGAGATTGGCGGCGATACTACAAAACTTTCCAAGGCCCTGGAAAGCGTCAACAAAACCATCAAAACAACGCAGGCTGAGCTGAAGGATGTCAACAAGCTCCTGAAACTGGACCCCTCCAACACCGAAGCTGTCACCCAGAAGCAGAGGATGCTGAAGGAGGCTATCGAAGCCACCAAGGAGAAGCTCACCACCTTAAAGACGGCGGCAGAGCAGGCCAATCAGCAGCTTGCAGATGGCAAGATCACGCAGGACCAGTACGATGCACTCCAGCGTGAGATCGTGGAGACGGAGCAGAACCTCAAATCCCTGCAGGAACAGGCGGCGGTAACCAATACGACCCTTGCCAAGATCGATGCGGTGGGGGAAAAGCTCCAGACGGTCGGCTCTCAGGTCGAGGGTGTGGGCAAAAAGTTCTTACCTGTTACGGCAGCCGTTACGGGCTTAGGTACAGCGGCTGTCAAAACAGCGGCAGACTTTGATCAGGAAATGAGCAAGGTCGCCGCCATTTCCGGTGCGACCGGCTCTGACTTCGATGCCCTGCGTGAAAAGGCCCGCGAGATGGGCGCCAAGACCAAGTTCTCCGCCTCCGAAGCTGCCTCCGCTATGGAATACATGGCGATGGCCGGCTGGAAGACCGGGGACATGCTGGATGGTATCGAGGGCATCATGAACCTTGCTGCTGCATCCGGTGAGGACTTGGCGACTACCTCGGATATCGTCACGGATGCACTGACAGCATTTGGTCTGTCGGCTTCGGATTCCGGTCACTTTGCGGATATCCTTGCGGCGGCATCGTCCAATGCAAACACCAACGTCAGCATGATGGGCGAGACCTTCAAGTACTGTGCGCCTATCGCTGGTGCGCTGGGTTTCAGCGCAGAGGACACCGCAGAAGCCATCGGCCTCATGGCAAACAGCGGTATCAAGGCATCCCAGGCTGGTACTTCGCTGCGTTCCATCATGAACAACCTTGCCGGCGAAGTGACCTTTGCGGGCAAAAACATCGGCGAGGTCACCATTGCTACCAGCAACGCAGATGGCAGCATGAGAAGCCTGAACGATATCCTCGCAGACTGTCGTGTGGCTTTCTCCGGTTTGACCGAATCGGAAAAAGCATCCAATGCAGAGGCACTGGTCGGCAAGAATGCCATGTCCGGCTTCCTTGCTCTTATGAACTCCGCACCTGGAGATATTTCAAAGCTCGAAGGTGCAATCAAGAACTGTGATGGCACATCTGAGAAGATGGCAGAAACCATGCAGGACAACTTAAATGGTCAGCTCACCATTCTGAAATCTCAGTTGGAAGAGCTGGCTATTTCTTTTGGCGACCTCCTGATGCCCACCATCCGCAAGATCGTGTCGGCAGTGCAGGCATTCGTGGACAAGCTCAACAGCATGGATGACAGCACCAGAGAGACTATCCTCAAGGTGGCGGCTCTGGCCGCGGCCATCGGGCCGCTGCTCATTGTGCTGGGCAAAACCATATCGACAGCAGGCACAGCATTAAAGGGCTTCAGTTCGCTGGCTAAGGGCATCCGGCTGCTCTCCACTAGGGTGGGCAGCGCAAGCGGACTGTTCGGGAAGCTGGGTGCAGCCCTCGGCGGCATCTCTGCACCGGTTATGGCAGTGGTTGCCGTCATTGGTACACTGGTCGCTGCTTTTATGCACCTCTGGAATACCAATGAGGAGTTCCGTACAGCTATTACTAACATCTGGAATGGCATCGTCGAAAAAGTGCGCGGCTTCTGCGACCAGCTGACCCAGCGGCTCAATGCCCTCGGCTTTGACTTCAAAGACATTGTCGAGGTGCTGAAAGCAGTCTGGGATGGTTTCTGTCAGGTGCTTGCCCCTGTATTTGAGGGTGCTTTTCAGGTTGTATCCACGGTACTGGGAACAGTCCTCGACACGCTGATTGGTCTGTTTGATGTGTTCTCCAATCTCTTCCAGGGCAACTGGAGCGGAGCATGGGAGGCAGTCAAAGGTATTTTCTCCGGAATTTGGGAAGGAATTAAGTCCATCTTCTCCACAGTGCTGGACACCTTGAAGGGTGTAGCGGATGTGTTCCTCGGCTGGTTCGGTACGGACTGGAACTCGGTCTGGGAGAGCATTCAGGGATTCTTTGAAGGAATCTGGACGGGAATCAGCGATTTCTTCTCCGGCATCCTGACAGGCATCCAGACCACTGCATCCAACATCTGGACCGGGATCTCGGATTTCTTTACCGGGGTCTGGACGGGAATCAAGGATTTCTTCGAGGGTATCTGGAACGGCATCGTCTCGTTCTTCACGGGGAAAACCGGGGAAATGGATGAGAACGCACAGTCCACCTTCAGCGGAATCTCGGATTTCCTTGGTGGTGTCCTGACTGGCTTGCAGACTGTGTTCTCTACGGTCTGGGATGCAATCTCCGGTGTGGTCAGCGGCGTCATTTCGACAGTCATGAGCGTCATCTCCGGCGACTGGTCTACGGCTTGGGAAAATATCAAGTCGGCGGTATCGACTGTGTGGGAGGACATTTCGGGCGTCATTTCCGGCGCATGGGAGGGAATCTCCTCTTTTGTGTCCGGCGCGGTTGAGACGCTCGGCTCTGGGCTTTCGACTGCATGGACGGGAATCCAGACGACCGCCTCGTCTGCATGGGATGGCATCAAGGGTGCGATTTCTACTGCTTGGGACGGTATCCAGTCCGGCGTGACCTCGGCGGTAGAAACGGTGGCCACCGGGCTGTCTGGGGCTTGGGAAGGTATCCAGTCTACGGCAAGCACTGCGTGGGAAGGCATTAAGTCTGGCATCTCCAGCGCATGGGAGGGAATCTCCGGCTTCTTCGGCGGCATTTGGGATGCCATTATCGGCAAGACCAGTGATTCCACCACCCAGATGAAAACGGATACCTCTAACGCATGGTCCGGTGTGGAGGTGGAAGCACAGACCGCATGGTCGGGTGTGTCTACCTCCGTATCGACTGCCTGCACTGGCATGGCGCAGTCTGTGACGAGCCAGATCGACAGCATCAAGGCATCTGTGTCGGCAGCATGGTCCGGTATTGCATCGGACACTACTACGGCATGGAATGCGGTCAAGACCAACCTTACGGCAGCATGGAGCGGCATCACGACTTCTGTGACTTCCGGCCTGAACAGCGTAAAGACCGCAGTCACCAATGGCTGGACACAGCTCCGCACCCTTACAATATCCAGCTGGTCCGGCATCCAGTCGAGCCTGACGGCAAGCTGGAATTCCATCAAATCCGCAAGCACAACTGCGGTCAGTGCAGTCAAAACGGTTGTCACCAATGGCTGGACTAACCTGCGCACGTTGACAACATCCAGTTGGAGTTCCATCCAGACGGCACTGAACACAAGCTGGAACAGCATCAAGAGCGCAACGACAGCCTCGGTCAACGCAGTGAAAACTTCCGTCACGACCGGCTGGACAAACCTGCGCACGTTGACAACATCCAGTTGGACCTCCATCCAAACGGCACTGAACACGAGCTGGAACAGCATTAAAAATGCGACAACAGCATCGGTCGACGCAGTCAAGAGCGCAGTCACGGCTGGCTGGAACAATCTCCGCAGCCTGACCGGCAGCAGTTGGTCGAGCATCCAGTCGGTCCTTAGTTCCAGCTGGAATACTATCCGTAATACGGCAACTTCGGCTGTGAACTCTGTGAAGTCAACGGTATCCACGGGCTGGAACGGTGTGAAATCCGCGACCAGCTCTACCTTCTCCAGCGTGCAGTCGGCGGTGTCCGGCGCAATGTCGAACCTGCGCTCCACGGTTTCTTCCGGTGTGTCCGGCATCAAGAGCAGCTTCAACTCTCTCAGCTCCATTGCTTCTTCGGCATACAACTGGGGCAGTGACATCTGCTCCCAGATGGCGGCCGGTGTTCGTGCGGCGGCTGGCTCGGTCGTTCGGGCCGCAGAAAATGTGGCAGGCAAGGTCAGAAGCCTGCTGCACTTCTCTGTGCCCGATACCGGTCCTCTGTCCGATGCGGACGAGTATATGCCGGACTTCATGAAGCTGCTGGCAAGCGGCATCAAGAAGAATCAAGGCAAGGTCGTTAAGGCAGTCAAGACTCTGTCCGGCTCCATGAGAACCAACCTGAACACGCCCGTAGGAGACATGGGCGACAAGGTGAGGTCTGTGGTGAGCGGATTTGCTTCAACGATCACTGGCAGCACCAACAGAGTACGGTCTGCTGCAAGCGGACTGGCATCCGGCATCCGAACTGGGCTTATGAACGGTCTAGAAGGCATGTCCAGCGAGTTTAAGTCTGTCTGGAGTGACCTTGAAAAGATCACCAAAACATCGGTCAGCAGCATGAGCGATGAGGTGAAGCAGGGCTTTGCGGATATGAAGGATTCCATTGGAGAGCTGAGTTCTCAGACCGGTTCCCTTGGAAATGCGATCCGCAGCCTTGGCGATACCTTCAACTCGGATTTCCTAAAGAGCCTGGGCAATGGCATCAGCAAAGTCGGTGATACGGTCAATACGGTCACCGGTCTTGTGGACAAGCTCGGCTCTATGAAGAATACCATCGGAAACCTCGGAAGTACGTTGCAGAACCTCGGCAATGTTCTTGGCTCCGAAAACGGAGGCGGTCTGCTGTCCAACATCGGCAGTTTCCTGTCGAAGATTGGCAGCGCAGATGGCGGTCAGATCGTGTCGAACTTTGGCAACCTGATCTCCGGGTTGACTTCCAAGATGGGCGGCCTCGGAGAAGGCATCACTGGCATTATCTCGAAGCTGGGAAGCCTTAGCTCCAGCGGTGGGGGAATCCTGTCGAATCTGGGCGGACTGCTTTCCGGTGTGGTATCGAAGATCGGTGGTTTAGGCGGCAGTCTTTCCGGTATCGTATCGACCATTGGTTCTTCGCTGGGCGGTATTGCAGGAACAGTCGGTACAACGCTTTCCGGTCTGCTCGGCTCTGTTGGTACGACCGTATCCGGTCTGGCTGCTGGTGCAGGTACAGCCCTTGCAGGCGTAGCAAGTTCCGTAGGTGGTTTCCTCGCATCCGCAGGCACAGCACTTGCTGGTCTGGCGGGTCCTGCAGGTATCGCAGTGGCGGCCGTTGTCGGCGGCATCGGTCTGGGACTGACCGCTCTCTGGAAAAACTGTGATGGCTTCCGGGAGGGTGTGACGAATATTTGGAACAAGGTCACTTCTGTATTCACGAACGGTGTCAATGCCATCAAGAACGGAATCTCCAATGCGGCATCTGCCATCGGCAATGTGGCATCGTCCATCTGGGGCAGTATCAAGAATGTGGCTTCCTCGGCGGTCAGCTGGGGCAAAGACATCGTTGGCGGTATCGCCGGAGGTATCAAAAAGGGCGTCAGCTGGGTCGGCAATGCGGTCAAGAGTGTGGCAAGCGGTATCCGCTCGTTCCTGCACTTCTCGGTACCGGATGAAGGACCTCTGGCAGATGCGGACACCTATATGCCGGACTTCATGAAGCTGCTTTCCGGCGGCATCAAGAAAGGAGAAGGCAGTCTGATCAGCCAGATCAAGTCGATGGCAGCAAAGGTACAGCAGGGAATTGAGGGCATCAGTTCCTTCAGCCTGCCGGAACTGACCCTGCCGCACTTCGATGGCTCTGGCTGGAACTTCCCGCGGGCAGCTCTGGCCGGAGGCGGTACCACCCGGACGACCAACCTTGGCGGTGTGTATATCACGGTCAATGGCTATAACGCCCGGAACGATGATGAACTGGCACAGACTGTTGCCGATAAGATCAATGGCATGATCCACGAGGATGATTCAGTCTTCAAGTAAAGGAGGAGATGCGTATGGGCTACAACACCCCAAAGCAGACAGTATCACAGTTTCAGCTCAAAGGCAGATACGCCAGACAGTATCTGGCCTTTGCCGGGAAGTCCAGCAAAGACTTCCTTTTATATTTGTCTGGACCCGGTGTGTATGATTCCCCGGCTGCGGATGTGGAGAGTACCTCCGTACCCGGCAGGAACGGGGACATCATCACCGAGAATGCAAGGACAGGAAGGCGCAGATATCAGAACGTGGATATCAAGTATAAAGCATTTTTCTTCAACGGTCTGCCAGCCAAGACCGCAGCGGTCAAGGCGTGGCTGTTATCTCCGATCGGCTACCAGAAGTTGCAGGACACCTACGACCCGGATTTCTTCAGGATGGCAGTCTGCAAGGATGCTCTGGAATTTGATATCACCGCCCAGAAAGCCGCTGAGATGGAACTGACCTTCAATTGTAAGCCCCAGAGGTGGAGCGTGGATGGGCAGAGGACGATCCGGCTGGATGGCAGATCAACTTTGAAGAACCCATTTGCATTTCCGGCGCAGCCTATCTTCAAGGTCTACGGAGATTCTGGCGGTGAGCTGTATGTGGGTGAGGAGAAGATCACCATCCACAGTATTAAGGACTACGTGCTGCTCAACTGTGAGACGCACAACGCCTACAACGCTTCCGGCTTCTGCAATGAGACCATCCTTTCGGATGACTTCCCGGAATTGCCGGAGGGAAAGACACAGATCACATGGACAGGCGGTATCACAGCGGTGGAGGTGACTCCGCGCTGGTGGACGCTGTGAGGAAGGAGGTGGAACGGGATGATCCCTTGCCTGTATGCATCCACGGAGGCAAAGTTCGACCACAACGGCATCGGCAAGCTGGCAGATGCACAGTCCTGCATCGTGACGGAAAAACGAAACGGCAGCTTTGAGCTGGAGATGGTATACCCGGCAGATGGTATCCATGCGGAGCAGTTGGAAGAAGGAAACATCATCCTTGCAAAGCCATCCGACACAGGCAGACCGCAGCCGTTCCGTATCTACAAAATCGCAACGCCGATTGACGGCAGGCTGACGGTCAAAGCAAGACACATCTCGTATCAGCTCAACTTTATTACGGTCTCGCCCTTTGCCACGACCGGCTGCACCGGTGCACTGGCAGGGCTGGGAAACCACGCGGCATCCGAGTGCCCATTTGAGGTCTGGACGGATATCTCTTCCAGTGCTTCTTTCCGGCTCTCGGTGCCGTCCTCTTTTCGGAACTGCCTCGGCGGTATCGACGGCTCGGTGCTGGACACCTTTGGCGGAGAGTACGAGTGGGACCGATACACGGTCAAGCTCCATCATCACCGGGGCGCAGACCACGGTGTGCATATCGTTTACGGCAAAAACCTCATCGACTTCAAGATGGAGAAGAACATTGAGAGCGTCATCACGGGTGTACATCCGTACTGGCAGAATTCCGAAACCGGCGAGGTGACGGAGCTGCCGGAGAAGGTGGTACTGGTGGAGCAGCGGTCAGTTCCGTACCAGAAGATCACGGTGCTGGATTGCACCAGCGGTTTTCAGGATAAGCCTACCGATGAAATGCTTCGCTCCTTTGCGCAGGACTATTTGAAGAATACGAGCCTGACCGAGCCGCAGATGGATATCGACATCGACTTCATCCAGCTCTGGAATACCCCAGACTATGAGGATGTGGTGGAAGCGGAGCAGGTGAGCCTGTGCGATACCGTCCATGTGTTCATTTCCAAGCTCGGTATCGAGGTCAGCTCCAAGGTGACCGAAACGCAGTACGACTGTCTGCTGGAACGGTACGATGGCATTACGCTGTCGAACTCTACGGTCAGCAGCCGGAACTCGTCTCTGACTACAGCACTGAGCAATATCCGAAACACAGCCAATGAAGCCTATAACACGGCCCTCCGTGTGGAGACCAGCATGGGTGAGCAGATCGGCGGCATTTCCGTGTCGATGGTCTATGACGGTACCCTGCTGGCCGGTCTGTTCGGCCTGCATTATCAGAACGTGACCGAGGTGAACGGCGATACCGTGCGGTATGCCTTCAATGCCGGGTCACTGGCAAAGTCTACCTTTGCGTGGAAGAACAGCCTGGATGGGTTTTTCATCTCCACCGATGGCGGAAAGACATGGGGCTACGGCTGGGAGCAGGACGATTCCCCGGTCAAGACGGCGTTGCTGCTGGATAACACCCTGCAGGAGTTGGATGAACGCTATAAGAAAGCCGAAGAACTGACTGAAGAACTGCTCGAACAGTTGGATGAGCGGTATAAGACGGCATCCGCCTTGTCAGAAGAACTCATCAAAAGCCTGGAAGCACGATACGGTACGGCAGATAAGCTGTCCGAGGTGCTGCTTGCACAGTTGGATGAGCGATATAAGACGGCAACTGCCTTGTCAGAAGAACTCATCAAAAACCTAGACGAGCGGTACGGAACAGCGGATAAGCTGTCCGAAACGCTGCTGGCGAAACTGGATGAGCGGTATGCTCCGTCCATCTGTGCGCAGGAGTCAGCACCAAAGAATCCGAAAACGAATGCACTCTGGGTCGATACGACTGCCCTGCGGCTGAAGCTGTGGGACGGAGAGATTTGGCAGACGGTAGGCTATGAGCCGACATCGCCTGAACCTGACCCGGATACCACGACAGAGGGAGGAGGCGAAGAAGATGGCAAACAGGAAGGTGAAAGCAGCGGTACAGACAGCGGAGGAACCAGCGCAGGAGGCACTGGTGGCTAAGTCGTTCACGGTGTTTCAGGATGTGGAACTGTCATTCACAGAGAACCTGATCCCGACCCACATCCCGGTCAAGCAATATGACAACCAAGCCCGAAAGGTGAGGTGCAGGCTGTATCAAAATTCGCTGGAGTACAAGGTCAGCACGGACACCATTGTCAGCTACTCGGCGACCCGACCGGATGGTGCGGTGTTCCAGTATTCCAGTGAAACCCGCCCGGACCTTGTGTTCGTAGATGACGGTGCAGTTATCCTGACGGTCACATCTTTTATGAGTGAGGTGTACGGTCGATTCCCGATTGACATCTACCTTCTGTCCGATGAGGGAGATGTGATCGGTTCGTTCAGTCTGGTGCTGAATGTGGCTCGTGCGGCGGTCAAGAACGGCAAGATCGCCACGCTGACCTATAAGCAGGCGTTGGATGCAGCCGCCAAGGGCATTCTGGAGTTCCTCATCACCGATGACGGATACCTCGTGATGCGCTCGGACGATAAGCTGGGACTGGCGCAGGGGTCTGTGTCCAGCACCATCGATAAGGTGGCGAAGGACATCGCAGAGGGGCTGGTTACCTCGTCCATCGACATGGACGGGCATCTGGTGTTTACGACATGGGATGCGCTGGGACTTATCTTTGAGATGGACGATGAAGGTCACTTGATCGTGAGATACAATGAGGCGTAAGCCGGAAAGGAACTAGAATGGGAGAGTTTGTTGGCAAGCGAGTGGTACCGGACCATGTGGGTGTCTGGGACCAGAAGAAGACCTATGAGCCCTTGATGATCGTGCTGGATAGTGAAACGGGTGACAGCTATATCAGCCGTAAGGCCGTGCCTACCGGCATTTCGCTGTCGGATGAAAGCTACTGGTCGCTGTGTGCCCATTATTCCGCACAGATGCGGAAGCTGGAACAGGATGTAGACGTAGATGTTCAGCAGATGCACAGTGATGTTACGGCTGTCAAAAATGCCATGAGTCAGGAGTTTCAGGAGACCCATACGGCAATCAGCAAGGAACTGGATGATACGCACAAGGCGATCAGTCAGGAGCTGTCGGAAACAGAACAGCGTGTCAATGAGAATCTGGAACAGACCAGTTCGGAGTTGACCGGCAAGGTCGAACAGGCCAAGTCCGACCTGAACACCGGCCGGCAGGAACTGAAGGATGCCAAGGATACGCTGAACAAACGGATGGACAGCATTGCCGGGGGAAAGACCTCGGATGCGGAGATTCTGGATGCTCGCGTGGACAACCAGGGCACGACCCATGCCTCACTAGGCGAAGCAATGCGCTCTGCGGAAAAGACACGCGGTCAGTGGGATGATTGGCTTACCACAATCGTGTCCCAGCTTCTGGATGAGGCGACTGGTCGTGAAACAAAGGAACTGACCTTTGATTCCACGATTCGGACCTTCATCAATCTGAACGGCACGGTGGGTACGCTGGCGAATGAAAGCGACAGTCATTGGCACACCTCGGAGATGATCCCTGTTGTGGCAGGCCATGTGTATATTATCACCGCATCAAGTGGTTGGAAGAAATACTACTATGCATTCTATGACAGCAACGAGAATGTTCTCGCTGGTGAGATCGCGCCGGATAACAAGTCCGACAAAATCGAAAATCGAATCGTAATCGCGCCGGTTGGGGCAGTCAGTATGCGTATCACCTGGATTCAGGTTTCGAATTTTATGGGTAAGGTGGAGGAAGTGACTCGTTTCCTTTTCCCGACCAATGAGCTGAACGAGAAACCTGAATCCAGGATGGTCGCGGTGGAGACTGGTCTGGAAAAGGCGAAGGCCGATCTGATTGCAGCGGCAACCGGGGAGCAGAATACACTGCTTAGTGCCGCTGTTGTTGAGGGTGAGGCACTGGAGTTCACCTACACCGCAAACCGCTGCATCAATGAGAAGGCGGGTGAAGTCCATCCACTGGCATCCGAGAATACAGCGTTCCGTGTATCCGATTCCGGTTAACCCCGGTGAACTGTATGCATTTACGGTTTCCGGCGGCTGGAATAAGTATCTGTATGCTTTCTACGATGCGGATGACAAGGTGGTTGGCGGCTATCAAGAAAAGACGGATGGAGTTGCGGGTTATCGTGACCGTATTTCTCCAGTTCCGGCAACTGCCGCAACGGTGCGCATCGCGTGGGTGGAGAATAACCACTTCACAGGTGTAATCAAAAAAGTTACACGAATCAGTTATCCTTCGGCAGAACTGGTCGGCACAGCTGCGGAACAGGCAACGGAGCGAGATGGCAAAATCGCTGGTCTGGAAAGCTATCTTGCGGACAGGGTCGTTGATGGTAACTATGAGTACACGGTCGGAGAGAAGCTCAAAGTTACCGAGAACAATGGCATTGTGCTGAACCCCACCACGGGTGCAAAGGTAAAGGAGCCCTCCGGCAATACGAACTACCGAGTATCCGAACCGATTTCTGTTGAACCGTATACACCGTACTGTATCAGTGCTGCCGGAAAAGCCGGGTACGGTTTGTATGCATTTTATGATGAAAACGGTAATCGCATCGGCGGCGAAAACAACACGGGCAATACTGATCGCAAGATTGAGAATAAGGTTGTGACTTCTCCGGCACGAGCAGCTTCTATTCGGATTGCCTGCATCAACGGTATGCAGAGTTGCGGCATCCAGCCTATGACTCGTGGCTATTTTATCGGCATGAAACCTAAGTGGTTTGGTCGCACATGGGTGTGCCTTGGTGACAGCTTGACGGAAAGCAATAGCCGTACCACGAAGCACTACTTCGACTATATCGCCGAAAAGACAGGCATTAAGACTGTGAACCTCGGTGTCAGTGGGACTGGTTATATGCGGCGGAAGGATATCAACCGAGCATTTTACCAGCGCGTCAGTGATATCCCGGAGGATGCCGATGTGATCACCATCTTTGGCAGCGGCAACGATCTCTCGTCTGACCAGACGCTGGGAACTGTCACGGATACGGGTACCGATACGATCTGTGGCTGTATCAACGCAACCATCGACGCCATCTACGAACGCATCCCTCTGGCTCGGCTGGGTATCGTGACCCCGACTCCGTGGGTCGGCAGTATGCCTTCTAAGACAACCTGCGGTATGGCGAAGTACTCGGAGGCAATCGTTGAGATCTGCAAACGGCGCAGCATCCCGTGCCTGGATCTGTACCACGAATCCAACCTGCGACCCGATGATGAAAATTTCCGCAAACTCGCATTCTCTAAGGACGGCGGCAATGGCGTGCATCCCGATGAAAAGGGGCACGAGATCATTGCTGCATCCTTCCAGAGCTTGCTGGAACGACTGATTCTGTGAAATGGAGTGATAAGTATGAATATGAACGATAATAAGAAGAAAAAATCGGGGGGGGGGTACTCCTGAAAGCTGATTTTCATCCTCCCCCTGCTTGCAAAAAAGACGTTGGTAAGCCTTTGAGCAAGCAGAAGGGAGAATGAAATCATGGGTGAATTCGTAGGTGGACGCATTGTGCCGAAGCATTGCGGCACATGGAATAAAAGAAGCAAGTACGAGATGCTCAGTATCGTGTATCAGCCGGAGACGGGCGATAGCTATATCAGCCGCAAGTCCGTCCCGGCGGGTACTGCTTTGAGCAGCGAGGAATACTGGGCAATCTGCTCGGAGTATTCTGCACAGGTCCGTAAGCTGGAGCAGGATGTTGATGCAGACGTTCAGCAGATGCATACTGACCTTACACAGACCAAGGCTGATATGAGCAGGGAGTTTTCGGAAACTCATACAGCTATGAGCAAAGAATTGACGGATACGCATACGGCTATCAGTCAGGAACTCTCAACTACCGAGCAGCGTATTGCCAAAAATCTTCAGGAAACGACCACTACCCTGACTGGACAGGTGACAACTGCAAGAAATGACCTTGCGGCTGGCCGAAAAGACTTGGAAACCACCAAGAATCAGCTTACAGCTCGGATGAACAGTATTGTCGGTGGTAATACCACTGATACTGAGATCCTTGATGCCCGTGTGGATGCAGATGGAAAAACCTATGCCAATCTGAGTGAGCGCTTGAAGGCAGTGGATGCCTATTATGCAGGGGCCGACGCTGAGACGGTGGATGGCACAGCTCACGGAAGTCTTGCAAAGTATATTCACGAAGAATGGCGCAACGATTATGACCTGATTCGAGGCGGAACCTTTTATAAAGGCCATGTGGATGTTAGTGGGCTGAATACCAGCGATGATATGTCGGGGCGTGTTGATCCCAATGGCGAAGGCTATTATCTGTTGATTCCGACCGGGAGCCTCCATGACGCCAGGTTGAATGTCCTCTTTTATGGGCTGCGCGGCAAGCCTGCCATTATGCGTGGCAATTGGGGTGGCATGGAGGGTGACTTCCATTATGCTGGACGACTGTCCATTGTTCCTGCCCAGCATTTCAAGGAGATGGATGACGGTGCTATTATGATGCTGACATCGATTTCCGCATGGAACCGCAGTTCTGCGAAGTATCTCTATATCAATCTGACCGAAGAAGAAGCGGCGAAAGCACAGGTTGTGGTTTGTGATACGGAAGGAACGCCGTGTATGAACTGCCTAACGGAACTTCTGAACCGAGTAGGTGCAGATAGAGACCGGAGGGCAGTCCAGAGAGAGGCGGCGATTCTGAGCAAGATCGAACAGGACAAGCAGACTGAATTGGAGCCGATTCGGACTGCGGTGGCAGAGAACAAGACCGCTATTGATAATCAGAACAAGGCTGTGGATGAGAAACTCGCTCAGTGGAACGAATCCGTGAAGGAATCCATTGAACAGGCTTTGCAGGTGCAGAACTCCAACTGGAGAGGGAAGACCATCAACTTTATCGGGGACTCCATCACTTATGGAGCGTATACCCCTGTGGGCGGTTCTTCTCCCAATAAGCGGGCTGAAAAGCGTTATTGTGAAATCGCCTGTGAGCGTTTGGGCGCAACCTGCCGAAACTATGGTGTGTCTGGCATCAGCATTTCCAGTACCTCGTACCAGTCTCCGACCGGCGCGATTTCTCTGCGATATTCGAGTATGGACGCTGCGGCAGACATGGTCGTGATCGCAGGAGGCACCAATGACTACGGCACAGGCGTTGCGCTCGGAACAATTGCTGACACCACAGATGTATCGTTCTATGGAGCCCTTCATGTACTGTGTAGTGGGCTTTGCGAGAAGTATCCCGGCAAGCGCATCGTTTTCCTGACACCGTTCCATCGTTCCAGTGAGGCTGCTAACAAGGTGGGTGCTACACTGGCTCAGTACAAACAGGCTATCTACGATGTGGCACGAGATGAGTTCGGCTTTGCGGTGCTGGATGGCTGGACTGTTGGTCTGAGTCCGAAAAACGCCAAGGTGAAAGCAGAGTATATCGTTGACGGTGTGCATCCGAACCCCATCGGACATGAACTGATCGGAGCCAGTCTTGCTCGTATGCTGAACGCCATTTAATACCCCACAGCTCTACGGCTGTGTTAATATAGATCACCATTACACAGGGACGGCGAAAACCGTCCCATTCTTTATGCCCGGAAACGGGCAGGAAAGGCAAGGTACAAATATGCAAAATGTAATCGACAAGCTCCAGTTTGCTTTTGCGGCACTGGGCGGTTTTCTCGGCTGGTTCTTCGGAGGCTTTGATGGCTTCCTCTACGCACTCATCGTCTTTGTGGTGACCGACTACTTCACCGGCATCCTTGCGGCGGGTATCCGCAAGGAACTGTCCAGCGAGGTGGGCTTTAAGGGCATTGCTAAGAAGGTGTGCATCTTCTTGCTGGTAGGTATGGCGAATGTGATCGATACGCAGGTGCTTCAGAACGGCGCAGCGATTCGCACCGCCGTGATCTTCTTCTACCTGTCCAATGAAGGTCTGTCCATTCTTGAAAATTCTGCTGTGATCGGTATTCCCATCCCCGAAAAGCTGAAGGATATGCTGATCCAGCTGACCAACGAGAAGCACGTCCCGGAGAAAAATGACGAAAAAGAAGGGTAACTATACAACTTTTCGCCATTTTCATTGTGCTTTATGAGAGGAAAATTTGGAGAACTGGGTACCAAATGCTGAATTTCAGTAAGCATAATGAGAGAAGTTTTCTGAAAAGTACCTCCCCAAAGCCAAAAAATCGTGCGCTTTATGAAGGAGTCTATTGGGAGAGGGCAACCTCTCCTTCAATTTTGATGGAGGAACGACTATGAACGAATATCCTGCAAAGCTGAACACCGGCTATTATCGTGTTCGGACCGATTGGAACGATGACGCATCCCAGCTCGGTGCATATAAGCTGCTGGCGAATGCAAAGGCGAAGTGTGACG
>OGLG01001299.1_pt1 | contig 14981 bp, 16 predicted proteins | sample 1572621 | NCBI WGS metagenome assembly OGLG01 (sample SAMEA2581912, study PRJEB24529) | metagenome | biome: Human gut stool | place: China | collected 2011 | reverse complement strand
GCGTAAGCCCCAAAAACCAAACTCCATAAAACTCAGCCGCAGCCGGAATCTTCCGGCCGCGGGGATGCCCCCCTAAGCTCCAACGCGAGAACGCACAGTGAACGGGGAAGGGGGGGAGCTCATCCCCGGCCCGCCCGCATATCCGGCGGAACAACGGGCAGGGATTTTGTATGTAGGAAGAATAGCTCCCTGTACGGTAGACCATCATCTGCTGGCGGCCTGATCGCACAGAAAAACAGGAATGTCCAGGTTGGACATTCCTGCCTGTTCCACGCAAATTAAAATTTTTTCCCGCCGCGCGCGATGGCCCGATGCGGGTTGCACGGCCTATCAACAAGTGGTATAATGACGATGAAAACAGAATAGTACGGCAGCGGCAGGGTGTTACCAGCACCCCACCGCCTGCAGCAGGCGACCGAACCGCCCGAAGCAGCAGAAACTCTGCACCGCAGGGATATTATACCCATTTCGCCCCCCCAAGGCAAGAGAATCTTCCGCACTGCACGGGACTACTATGGCCTGTGCAGTGCTTTTTTGTTTCCACATATCTTTTATTATACGAGGAGACAAAAAACCATGAAAAAGCGAAAGCAGAACCTTCCCCGGCCCGCCGTGCACCGTATGGAGCTTTGGTGGGCAGCCCTGCCGACTGTACCAGGCCACGTCCAGCGCGGCACCCGCCCGGTCGTCATCGTCAGCAATGATCTGGGCAACGCCTCCAGCCCTGTCGTGTCGGTAGTACCCTGTACCACTCAGCGCCACAAGCCCGCGCTGCCCACTCACGTATACCTCCGGGGTTACGGCCTTTCCAGCGGCAGTATCGCCATGTGCGAGCAGGTGATGCCGCTGGACAAGTCCTGTCTGCTCCGGCACATCGGCACAGTATATGGCTGGTATGACCGGCTGGCTATTCAGCACGCTCTGGCCATACAACTGGGCATCGACCTCTGCATCAACCCAGCGGCATAGAGGGACAGACTCATGCGAAGCATCAACATGGCCTATCCGACCATTGACCTTGCGGCTACCGGCGCGCACATCCGCCAACTGCGGCTGGAGCAAGGGTACTCCGTTCAGGACTTACAGGCCTATTTAGGGCTCGAACATCCGCAGGCGATCTACCACTGGCAGCACGGGCGTAATCTGCCCAGCGTGGATAACCTGTATGCCTTGAGCAAGCTCTGGGGCGTCCCCATGGACAAGATCATTGTGGAGCAGGCGGCATAGAGCATAATGAGGGCCGGGAACAGATCGTTCCCGACCTTCGTTTTATACCATAGGTTTAATGTTTGCGCGCGTCCTCTGTGGTAAGCTGAACTCACATAAGGGGGCGAAATCATGGGGGTTGAAAGTCAATATTTAGGAGAGATCAACATCCCGGAGGAACACCGGGCGGAATACGCACAGCAGGCGCTGAAGCTCCTGCGGGCAGGCGGCATGGTGACGGTGGAACCGGTACAGCTATACGGACACAAACTGTATCTGCTCTCTCCGTCGGAACTGGACGAGGAAGGCATGGCCGTCGGCTACTACAATTATCTGGACGGAAACGGCGGTGAGCAGTGGTGTCTCAACGCAAAAGACGGCTGGTTCGGCTGTGGCAAGATCATTGGAAGCTGCTACTATTCTACAGTCGCCGCCGTGCATATTTTAACAACGCTCTGGAGCACCTCCTATGCCGCAACGCTCATCAACGGCTGTCTGGTGCGGGAAAAGACCTATATCAGATGGATCAACTATGTGCTGGGCACACAGTATACGAACCAGCGGGCAACACAGCTGTGGGAGATCGGCAAGCTGCTCCAACTGGACAATGCCTACTGGGTACGTTGCAACCCGGACCTCGGCCATCTGCTGGAGGACTATCCGCCGGAGTGCGCGGACCGGGACCAGACGCTGTCGTATCTGGCTGCCTACCATCTTGACGAGCTGTGCAGCATCCTCCCGCCCCTTACAGATGGAGATTGGGAGGAGCTTAAACAAAGCAAAATGCTCACCATTCAAGCGATTTATGATTGAAATGCATATTTACGGCATCGTGCCCGACGAGGGGCCGCAGGTGTACAACATCGCGCCGAACCTCATAGCAGAGATTCTGGACGGCTGCATCCCGCAGAGTTCCTCGGAGTTCCGTGACGCATACACGGCATGGACGGAGCGGTACGCGCCGGGAGCGATGCCGCCTGAGGAGTGGATACCGGACCGCGTGCCGCCGGAGTGGGACGAGCTGTTCGACCCGGAGGGCAAGCTGTACTTCTCCAAAGACTCCGCTCTGATTGCCATGTGGCACAGGGACGGAATCCGGGTTGTGCCGAACGTATGGGGGCCGGGAACGTGGATGATGGAAGCGGTTTGGCAGCCGCCACGGGAACAATAAAATAAGAGCCCGGAGTCACGGCTCCGGGAAATACGAGATCTCCCTGAGAGTCATCCGGTCTGGGAGAGAGGAGGATTCCTATGGACAATATTGTTGGATATATCTGTAGCACCCCCTGGGGCACCGTCTCGCGTACCACCCCCAGCCTTGGCTGGACGCCCGTTCTGCCTGCCATCCCCGACGGGTGGCAGGACGCCGGCACCGGCGCAGCCCCCACCGGATTCCGCATCATCGTGCGGCCCGGCACGCGTTTCCCCACCCTCTTTCCTAAGATGCCGCGCGCGGAGCTGGCGGCCGTCCACGCCCCAGACACGGAGCCCGGACGCTGGAGCCTCTGCTGGGACCACGCCAGCCAGAGCTGGGAGATGCGGCGGGGAGTCACCGCTGAGGCTGCGTTCATCCGGAGCTGCTCCACCCCCGGCCTGGCCTGGGAAGCGCTCGCAGACTACTGCCTGGAGCATTCGGACGAGCTGGACGAGCTGGCACACACCAGCACGGCCTGGGCAGGATACCCGAGCGACTGGGCGGCGGCATCAGACGAGCTGATGGACGAGCTGCTGGGGGTTCTGCTATGAGTGCGCTTGCAGACCGGCATCTGGGGGAGGCGTTCGTCCGGCTCCGCCAGCGGCTGGAGCGGCTCCCACCGGAATATCTGCGGCTGCCTGCCCTCATCCACGAGGGACTCACGCAGCAGATGCCGGACTATGCGGCTGCAGTGTGGCGGCTGGAGGGGATGCTGGGGCGCGGCCTCAACGAGGCATTGGATGAGGCGGCCTTCATCACGGCATATGCCGCGCTGGGGCTGCCGGGAGAGGGGGATTATTATAATGATGACTAATATCAATTATAGAGATATCCAGCAGGTGCGGGCCGCGCTGGAGGGGCAGCTGCGGATCTGCCGGACACTCCACAGGGAGGGGTGCGCCGGATGAGATGGTCGCAGTTGCGCTCCATCATCCTGGGGATATGATGTATCGGGGTCGTGGGATCGGTTAAGTATCTGGGTTTCCCGTCGTAATGGTGGGAGGCCCGGACTTTTTTGCTTTCGAGCCGATTCTTCAGAACTGAGTGATAGGGGGAATTTTACGGTCAGTTCTGAATCATCGCTCAGAACTGACCGCAGGGCTCAACCGCAAAAGCAGACGAAGACACACAGATGGAACGAACCCCCAGCAGCCAGCAGAAGCGCCTGCAACGGACGCTTTTTTGATGGGCAAAATAGCAGCGGAACGGCATGATATAGCGGCGGCATGGCTGCACGCTCAGAACTGAGCATACATCATATAATAGCTCTGCTGCTGCGTTCAGTTCTGAAGAGACTGCCGGACTGCACAGGTGTGCAGAAACTCAAACATTTTGCACGGTGAGGAGAAGCCTAACAACTGTTAGCAATTCTGCTAAAAAGATTGAACAACTGTTAGCGTTTTTGCCTGCCAGAAAATCGGGCAGCTTTGAACTGCCCAGAGCGTCATTTTTCGGCTGGATTTTTAACATTGGGGGCGGTGGAGGGGTACAAGAAGGAAAAATTGCGGAGCGCCAACCATGTATATTAAGGAAATGGCCGTCATTTTGCCATCATGTCATTGCCACTTGACGGAACTAACAATTGTTAGTATAATAAACTTAAAAAATATCCAGAGGTAACATTATGCGACTAAAGGCGCTCATGCACGATTTATTTAAGACCTGCGGAACGAATTCGAAAACGGTTTCCGTTAATATGGGGCGAGACCAGAGTTTTCTTTCGGCTGCACTGATGCGGCCTGCTATCAGGACTGACACACTCTGCGAAATTGCTGATATAGTTGGTTATGAGGTTGTACTCCGGCCGAAGCGGTCTCCCAGCAAGAGAGCACGGAATCCGGAAGAGTTCGTGTTGGATTATGTGGACCCCAGCAATCCGGTTCCGGATGACGAAAAGGATGAGGACGAATGAAGAGAGTGGGTTATGGGCGCGTGAGTACGGCCGGACAGGCCCGCAACGGCACGAGCCTCGCGGAACAGAAGAAGCTGCTCATGGCTGCCGGTGTTGCCGAAGAGGATATCTACCTCGACGCGTACACCGGAACGAAGATGCACCGGCCGCAGTTCGACGCGTGCATGGCTGCGCTGGAGCCAGATGATGAGTTCGTTGTGTGCAAGCTGGATCGATTTGCCCGTACCGCCACGGAGGGCACCGGAATTGTCAGAGACCTCGTGGAGCGCGGCATCCGCGTGAACGTGCTGAACATGGGGATCGCGGATAACACGCCCATGGGGAAGATGATGGTTACGGTTATGCTGGCGTTTGCCGAGTACGAGCGCGATATGATCGTGGAACGTACCCAGTCCGGCAAGACTGCACGGCGCGAGACTGACCCGGAATACACCGAGGGCCGCCCCCGCATCGAGGCTGACGAGGAACTGCTCCGTGACGTGGTGCGGCGCCAGATGGCGGGCGAGATCTCCGCCGCTGCTGCTGCCAGCGAACTGGGGATGAGCCGGAGAACCTATTACAACAGGAGGGCCGCCTGGTGTATGGCCAGCGCCGTATATCCACAGAGGAGATAACGCAGATGGTGGAAGGGGATATCGTCACCTGACAGGAAGGAGACTGCTGTGTACTATAGTAAAGATATGACGGAGAAGGCCCGTGCCGTAATAGCCGGGGAAATCGATATGCCATGCCCGGATGATGGGTACGACGAGCCCGAATCGACTGAGTTGTGCGCGTATGCGTGTACGCTGCTAAGGATGCCCGGCGCCGGCATGGATGAGGACGCCATGGAATTGGAAGACATACGAGCGTTCGAGTTCGGGATGGAGCACAATATCGACGTGGTGTGGAATATCATGTGCAGCCTTGAAGCGTCCACCATCATTATAGGGGCCTACGACGGCGTCGACGGCTCCGACCTGTACCGCTGGATTGTTGGGCGCTGCGATGATGCCGAGAAGTGGCATCGGGCCAAGCGAGCCGGTATGCTGTACATGATGGAGAAAAAGCTCGCTGAATCCGAGAACCCGTCCACCAGATTAAAGCGCGGCTGTGGGTTCATCGTGTCCTATCCGGACCTTGTGACCGCAAAGGATGTGAGCTTGTGCATCCACGTCCCGGTGGATGCCATCGAGCGCACGGTCGAGGATATTGAAAAATGCCCATTTGATACAACATATTTGGGAGAAAAGCGTTGACATATACTATATATTTTGCTGTATGTGTATACAGCAAAAGGTTGGTCCTCCCAACCAGGGAGCTTTCGTTTCGGCGAAGGCTCCCTCTTTTTATATTTTCAGGCGCATGGTAAAAGCGGCAGGCAGACGACTTATGGCCGACCACCACCATCATCCGCATCTTGCAGGATGAAACCTACCATGGTGGCAGAAGCCCGGATGAACTTCCTTAGCTTGATCAAAGGGGGGAAAAGATCATAACAGGAGAGGGCACTCGTAGGATGCCTGCACGGTGCGTGCAGGGGAGGGGAGTGCATCCGGAAGCGTCATTTTGGCGCCTTTTGCTGCGTTGGAAAGCGGCTACGCTGACAGACGGCTCTGCGCACTGGCCGGGATGCGCTCCGCTCGGACGGGGGTGCCTGACAGAAACACTCGGTCAAAACTTACGTGAGACATATTATGCACGCACAAATACTGGCAGACACGGATGCAGTTGCCGGTATTTTGCGGCAAACGAGATCAAGACCTCGTAAATATGAGAGCGTGACACGCAGATCACAAAAACTGCGTGTAAGAAATGGAAGCTGCGTCGGCGATCCGGGAGGCGTTATCAGTCGCGGGTATGGGCCGGCTCCTCCGGGCGGGGCGAAACAGTGAATTGAGTAGGAACAGGTATCCCTTCTGCTTTTTTTGAGTGTGAATGCTGCAAGGCTCAGGCAGATATAACAATTTCATGGTTTTGCAAAATTCGATTGATTTAGCTAAATTGATGTGGTATTCTTAGTTTAACAAGCAAAGTCATTTAGTTAAAACAGCTTATAAGCAAAGAGTTTAGCTAAATTGATGTGATACTCTTAGGCTAATAGATGGAGGTGTTTGCTATTTTATCAAATGAATTGGTTGAATTAGTGAAAACGGTCTGCGAACAACGGGCAGAAACGCAAACGCTGGAATGCAAGGCCGCCCATACCGACTGCCCTAAGCGGCTGTATGATACGCTGTCCAGCTTCTCCAATCAGGACAGCGGCGGCGTGCTGCTGTTCGGCATCGACGAAAAGGCCGGTTTTCAGGCGGTCGGCGTTTATGACTTGCAGGATCTTCAAAAAAAGGTGACGGAGCAATGCAGCCAGATGGAGCCGCCGGTGCGGGCGGTATTTACGGTGGCGGAAGTGGACGGCCGGTGGATCTGCGCGGCGGAGATCCCTGCCATCGATCTCTCCGAGCGGCCCTGCTACTATCGGGGAGCCGGACGCAGCAAGGGTTCCTACATTCGGGTCGGTGATGCCGACCTGCCCATGACGGATTATGAGTTATACAGCTACGAGGCGTTCCGCCGCCATTTGCACGATGATGAGCGTCCGGTGGAGCGGGCCGCGCTCTCCATGCTGGATGGGGACAAGCTGGAGCAGTATATCCTCCAGCGCCGGGCGGATCGTCCGGGCTTTGCGCAGCTTACCAGAGAACAGACGCTGGAAATGCTGAATATCACCCGCGATGGGGAAGTGACCTTGGCTGCCGTTATGAATTTCTGCCTCTATCCGCAGGGCTATTTCCCGCAGCTGGGCATTACCTCGATCGTTGTTCCGGGAACACAGATCGGTGATACGGATGCCGATTCTGCCCGCTTTACAGACAACAAGCGCATCGAGGGCACCATTGACACGATGGTGGAGGATGCCGTTGCATTCTGCCGCCGGAATATGAAGGTTCGCACGATCATTGACCCGGTCACCGGCACACGGAAGGATCGGACGGAATATCCGATCAATGCCATCCGCGAGGCCGTTTTGAACGCGGTCATTCACCGAGATTACAGCATTTACACAGAGGGAACGCCTGTGCAGATCGACTTTTTTGCCGATCGGCTGGAGATCCACAGCCCCGGCAGTCTGTATGGCCGCATGACGGTGGAGCAACTGGGTGTTGCCAGACCGGATCTCCGCAACCCTGCGCTGGCCGTCATGGCCGAAGAACTGACCGGCGCGGAAAACCGTTATTCCGGCATCCCCACCATTCGCCGGGCCATGGCGGACTATGGACTGCCGGAGCCGGTGTTTGAAAACCGCCGGAACGAGTTCGTTGTCATCCTGTATAATCAGGCTGCGGCAGAGACTGCCGCGGAGCACGGTGAGCAGACAGATGAGCCGGATCTGCTGGCGTTCTGCAAAACGCCCCGTTCCCGGCAGGAGATCGCAAGCTATCTCGGAATCAAGACGGTATTCTACGCCATGAGCCACTATGTCCAGCCGTTGCTGGAATCCGGACAACTGGCCATGACGCTCCCAAAATCCCCGAAAAGCCGAAAGCAGAGGTACTATGCTGTGTGACGGCGGGGAGAACCACCAAAATTGACAGAACCACTGCGGAGCGTACCGATATGTTGCTATTTTGCCATATGTCCTGTATAATTGCGTTATACAAATACCCTATATGAATTATTGAAAGTGAAGAAATTAAATAGAAACCTAAAAGGCCTTTAATATTTTCAGGTGAGAGGGAACCATATGGATGATTTCAAAAAACTCACAGAGCAACTTTTGAAAATATATATTAACGCTGAATCAGTAAATGGTTTAGATATCGAAAAATATTTTGATGAAAATATTAGTCTGATTGGAACAGGAGAACATGAGGTTTACAGGAATCTGCATGAGTTTCTGGATTCGTTTAAATTTGATGTAAAACGAAGAGGCAAAATCAAAATCGATATAAGAAATTTATGTCAGAAAGAAGAGCAGCTTGATGACAAGCATGTTCTTGTACTTGGAATGGTAGATTTTGTAGGTCTATTTGAAGATGGATCGGTCTGCTTTAAAATGAATACAAGATTTACAATTATCTATAAATGGACAGGAGATAAATGGGTAGTTCAGCATCTGCATCAATCAGTTCTAGATCAGGAACAAATGGATGGTGAAGAATTCCCTCTTTCATTGGGAAAGCAGGTGAAGGAGAACCGGCAGGCGCTTCTTGCATTAGGCACTGCCTATTACCATGTATCAAGTCTGAACTTGAAAACAGAGAAAATCGAACTCGTCAAAAGGTCAAGGGCATCAGCTATGGGTATCGAGGAAGATAGTGGAGACTGGTATCCTCAGTTTGAGATTATTAAAGAGGTGATTGCAGAGCCTTTCGTGCAGAAGTATATGTATTTTTTTGATATCAAGACCATGGCTGCGCGGCTTCGTAATAAAGAGTCAATGTCTGATGAATTCATGAAGAAGGATGGGACATGGTTTCTTTCAATGATCGTTCCACAGACCTATGATGCTGATGGAAATGTTGCATCCGTGCTTTTTGCAAATCGAGATGTGACAGACGAAAAACTGCGGGAATTAAGACAGGAGAAAGAATTACGTGAAGCTAAACTAAAGGCAGAAAGTGCAAATAAAGCAAAATCGTCATTTCTGTTCAATATGTCTCATGACATCAGGACTCCTATGAATGCAATCATTGGTTATGCAAATCTGGCGACCAGACATGTAAACGATACAGAGAAACTGAGCAGATACCTTGAAAAAATACAGGTCTGCGGAGAAGAACTTCTGTCACTGCTCAATAATGTTCTGAACCTCGCAAGAATTGAGAATAACAAGACTGAAATGGAATACACGGTTTCAAATGTCCGCGAGAATTTTGAAAACTGTATCACCATGTTCCAACAGCAGGCAGAAAGTAAAAATCAGACGCTTTCCATGACAGAGCAGATTTTATATCCGTACGTATATATGGATGCTCCGCATGTATCTGAAATCTGTCTCAACATCATAAGTAACGCTATAAAGTATACCAATGCTGGAGGATCGATATCCTGTCATATCGCACAGACATCTTCTGAAAAAGAGGACTGGTGCAATTTGGCGATTACCGTGACGGATAATGGAATCGGTATGTCCGAAGAATTCCGGAAGCATCTTTTTGAAGTTTTTGAAAGAGAAAGCAGCACTACACTCAGTCATGTTGAGGGGAGTGGCATCGGCATGGGTATTACGAAAAAACTTGTGGAACTCATGGATGGTACGATAGAAGTAAAAAGCAAGCAGGGTGAGGGATCAACTTTTACAGTGACTATACCTTGCAGGAAAGCATCAGAAGAAGATTTCCTGGTGAAGAAAAATAATGCTTTACACGATAAGAATTGTTTAAGCGGCGTCCGCGTTCTATTAGTTGAAGATAATGAGATCAATAGAGAAATCGCCACAGAATTATTGACAGGAGAAGGGTGCATAGTTGAGACGGCCAGCGATGGTGTGTCATGTATTGATATGATCGAGAAGGCGGATGCTGATTATTACAAGATGGTTCTTATGGATATTCAAATGCCGATTATGAATGGGTATGATGCTACATTAACTATCAGAGAGATGAAGGACCCTAAAAAAGCTGGGATTCCGATTATTGCGATGACTGCCAATGCTTTTGCAGAAGATGCAAACAAGGCTCTTTCTGTTGGGATGAATGATCATGTTGCTAAGCCGATTGATATGAGTATTCTTGTCCCAACAATGATGAAATATCATGACACACGAAGCGAAGCAACATTTTTGACAAGGTGAACAGCAGGAGGAGGTACAAAAAGAGCTAAAATGATAAGTTCACTTTTGGAGCCAATTTTACGGCTTAGAGGTGAACTTCTCTTTGTCAATTTGATTGTGTAATGATAGAATGATAGGTGGATACACCAATCAAAAACTACACCCGGATCGTTAGTCGCCCTATACCTTGACCGCTGAAAACAGACAGCCTTTCCGCCGGTCACTACAATGAGACCGTGGAGCATACACTGGCATGTCAGGTTGTTGTTTCACTTAAATGGTACGTAGTGACTGAACACAGTGAATTTATTATTTTAGCCCTTTTATAGAGAATTTGTAGCCCTTTTATAGAGAATATTCTTGACATCTATGTCAAAAAAGTTTATACTATATGGACCGCTGGTGATTTTATAGTGTTCTATGAGTACGCTCTCCAACACTTTAGGGCGTTATCTGGAATAGTGTAAAATGTTATGGAGATAGTAATGGATGAGTTCCAGCAGTGGCGTAGGAGGTAATGCGATATGTCACGTATCAGAGAACTTGGCTTTAGCATTCGCGAGCGAGTATCCCATGATTCAGAGATGGAGCAACAGCTTCAGTGCGCTTTAGGCTTTACGCACCAAGAGATGAAAAAGATGTATGATGGTCGCCTTTTCTTGACCGGCATGGATATGCAGAAGATTTCTGAGGTTTGTGGGGATGAGTTGCTTCAAGCGCACACTCCAAGTGCTTATAGCGAACGAGCTATTCATTGCATGACCCCATTCAAAAACGAAGATGGGCGAGAAAAAATTTTAGACCTGATAGACGCCTACATTGATGCTCGGGAAGCACTGGAAGGTTGTTAATGTAAAGGTAAGATGCGGGTAAAAGGGCTTCCTTTTTGCCCGCATTCTTTTTTAAGGAGGGATGTAATATGCAAAGTTGGGACACGCTTGTTGATTTTCCAGATGAAGCCATTGACGAGATGCGTCAGATTATTAGCGCAAAGAGAGATAGTCCTGAGCTGAAAAGTTTTTTTGTTAACACAATTTTGCGTGAGGATATTTTCGATATTCTTGATGCTTGTTGCACTGTAATTTACTTCCCCCTTGAAGGTGAAGATAATGACGGTTTTCAAGTGTCTCGTACCGTCGATTATGATGGCGAACATATGCAGAAGTTCGTCTATTTGAATACGGCAAAGCCGTTAGAAAAGCAAATTTTTGCTGCCGGTCACGAGCTAGGGCACCTTTGGAATGTAGCTGATATTATTTGGAATGCGCAATTAGAAAAACAATTTCCACGGAAAGAGAATGAAGAAGCGGCGATGAACAGATTTTCCGCAGAACTGTTGATGCCCGAAAAAACATTTTACCAGTCAGCGAGTTCCTTACTAAAATCTTACCAAACCGCCGATGGGAAAATAAAGATTATCGATGGAATTCGTGTAATTGCCAGTCTTATGAATGAATTTTGCGTTCCAGATCACGCGATTGTACGACGTTTATACGAAACCAAATGTCTTTCAAGGGAGTCATGCATCAAATTGCGCTTCACCGGACCCAACGAGACATATTCAAAAACATATGAGGAAACTTTTCATAAAATATTAAAGGCTTGTATTGATGAAGGCGGCTATACTCGGTTAAATAAGCCAACCTTAAAACGAGGAATTAAAGATTTCCCATTAGTTCTTAACGCGATTGAGCAAAAAGGGATTTTCTCCCAAAAGAAAATAGAGAACTTGCGAAAGCAGTTAAATATTCCTGCGATTGACAGACAAGAAGGAGAACTTGCAGATAAAAACCTGTGAGAAAAGGGGTGCAACGAGTGGACGAAAATCGGGTCGTTTTAGACACAGATTTTATTTCCGGAATTACAGAATATGATGCTGGAGATGCCGCGGATTTGTTTCGCCGCACCTTCAGCACACTCGGGAAAAAGCCCGTGGTTCATTCTTTCGTTGCAGATAGAGAGTTAGTGCATAACCAAACTGCACAAATATTATTACATGAAGGCTTTGTTCAGTCTATTTCTTGCAAAGAACTCAGTGTTCCTGCTGGGATGGACGGCGAAGCCGAGTATAGAGCAAGTTTTGACGCAATGTATATGCGTATAAAGAGCGAGAAACTTCCTGAGCATATCGATATTTTTGGTAGAAATGCAGGGAAAAGTTTTGGAGAAATCCATTCAATTCTACTGGCTACAGAATTAGGAATTCCCCTGCTCTATTCCAATGACAGTGATGCGAAAATGGCAGCAAGTTTTTTCCCAAAGGGGCGTTTGACGATTATGAATGCAGAAGATGTTGCAGAGCTGTTAAAAAATCAGGATTTTGTAACGGGAAAAGAACGCAGATTTATCCGAAATTATTATCGAAGAAAGCAACGTTAAACATACATACGGTGCACAGCCCCTCAGTGCCGTCAAGAATTTGGGCCTGTTGACAAAGTGGCGCACAAATTCTTGGATATTTGATGGAAGCAACTGTGGACTGCAAACACGGCATTTTAACAGGCGTTGATGTATATTCTGCCAATGAGAAGGAAAGCGTCCTGATCTTGCGGCATTTGGAACGGCAAATCAATCTTGGCATCCCAATGAGCCGGCTTGCTCTGGATCGCGGATATGAGACTGGTGCTGTTCACCGGGGGCTGGAGCTTCTGGGCATTATCGGATATATCCCCGCAATTCAGTTCTCCAATCCACCTGAGAAATATGGATTCTCCTACGATCCACAGCTGGACGCATTCATCTGTCCGGAAGGAGCTCCTCTTACGTACCACAGGCTAAATTGCAGCAAATCGACGGGCAAATATCTGCGTTGCTACCAGGTCGAGGGCGATGCCTGTATGCGCTGTCCAAAACGGCCGGGCTGTTTTGACAAGGCTGGAATTCGGCGCAGAGTGTTGGCCAGCAGCTGCTATCCGGCATTTTTCAGAGGGCATCAGCGCGTGGGAACTCCTGAATACCTGTCCATGATGCGGCTTCGTAAAATCTGGGCCGAGGGCAGTTTCTCCGTCTTGAAACGGGAACACTGTATTTCAAAGATTCGAAAAAGGGGCATTCTTGCAGCTACGGAAGAATGCCTCCTTGCTGCCATGGCCCTAAATTCTTTCGCTATCTCACAATTTATTATTCTGCTGGAACCACTGTGGGTTTCAGCAGTTTTTTTGCTTTTGTCAACAGATCCGTTATTGTACATTATCGCGCAGTACATCAACAATAGTGTACTTAATATATTACCGGATGACTTGGCCTTTGATAATCCTTACCGTGAAAACTAATTTAGAGCGTTGGGTGGGGGCGTGCTTCTGGTATTGGCGTTGTTTTTCTTCCTGTATATTTGTTGCACATCTCAAAGAAAGTTGTCTAATATAGCAGATAATGAATTGTATAGGGGCGTGAAACCAATGCAGAAATATTTTTAACTTGAATTTTACGTTATGCGTTATAAGACCGAAACCTTAGTAGTGTGCTTCATAAAGAAAAGAAAGGAGTTCAATATGAAAATTAGTAGGAAGAAGATACTATCTTTTGTCCTTAGTATATCCATGCTCTTGGCTTGTTCACCCATAGCACTTGCAGCAGATACAGGAGCAAGCGCAATTTCACAGGATCAATATGTTGACTATGCAAATAATATTCTCCTCGATTTTGCAGAACTTCCAGACGTTTCCCTTCCAACAAGTGGACTATCGCTTTCGCAACCTATGAAAGTCGAAAATAGTGTTGATGATGCAGGCTATGTCTTTTTCTTATTCGATCAGGATACCTGTATCGGGGAATTAGTGGTTAGCCATGATGGGAATGATTTTTGTTCTTCGTTCTTACATCAGGATATGCCCGCTGTTTCCACAGCCTATAAGGATTCGGAACCAATTTACCTAGCTACAATAAGCGAAGCTCTTCTGATTTGCACAGAGGCATCAACAGAGATTATTGCAGGTAATGTGTTTGAAGCCGATCAGGATAAGGCAATAGAACAATTGCAATTCTCTGATACAAATACTCTGCCAAAAAGGGAAAAATTAACACTCACACCTGTTGATATGACGAGCAAATCGACTTACGATAGAGCTCCATCTTCTCCACACTCTTTACCAGTCCCACTTGTAAAAAATGAATCTGTGGATGGCGTGGGAATCTGCTGGGCAGCATCGACTGCATCTATGATTCAATATCGAACAAATGGAGGCGTTCGTTTAACAGCCAAAAACGTATATGATACAGTTGCAAATAATTCAGGTTATAAGCCAGGTTCTAATGATTCTGTACGTTTTGCACTATCCTATTATGGACTTACTGAATATCGTGATATGACAACTGGAATGGATTTTGCATCAGTTGAGCAGCAAATTGATGCAAAATACCCTATTTACATGGCAATCTCTGGAACTGGTAATAGCATAAATAAGAATTATTACCATGCAGTTGTACTGTGCGGCTATGGAATTGAGAACAATGGTACTGGTTTTTATGAAATTATGGACCCCAATGTGCATGATAGTACCATTTGGTTCACAGTGAATGTTCGTACTGGTGTTTTCACTTATGCTTCGCCATATTCAATTACATTCAGGAATTGGTACAGAACAGTTTATTATCCTTTGTAAGATAGTGAATTGTTACTCTGTTAATAGGAGGTGAATGTTGTGAAGAAACAACTGATGGTTTTATTTCCTTTGGCCCTGCTTATTGGCATAGTCATCTCAGGCTGTTCTTCAGACGGGCAAACTGGAAACGAAGATGTAGAGTGGGTTTGTCCAATGACAGTTATGGTTGATGGGAACTTGTATCAACATGAGCGTGCTTTAGATGGTGATATTGAAGTTGATAAAAGTCAAATTTTAGGCAATATTTCTTCAGTAGTTTCAATTACTCAATTACCTAAGCAAGACGGAGAGGCAAATTATGATATAATGGATGCT
>OGLG01001290.1_pt1 | contig 15101 bp, 23 predicted proteins | sample 1572621 | NCBI WGS metagenome assembly OGLG01 (sample SAMEA2581912, study PRJEB24529) | metagenome | biome: Human gut stool | place: China | collected 2011 | reverse complement strand
AGTTGTCAAGACAAAAATCTAAGATTTTTATAATGAACTGATATTGTGGATAAGTTACAAGGGAACATGCGGAAACGGAGCGTGAAAAATATGAATAGCGGACAGTTCGCCTTAATAAAGAAAGATATTCGTGGTATTACATCAAATAAGCAGATTTTCGCAGTTCTTCTTATCGTGCTGCTTGTGCTAACTATTGTCCTGCCGTCGATTTTTGTGCTTGTTCTGACACAGGCACCCGATGCTGCTTCGGATTTTCAAAAACTGCTGGATATGCTACTTGTTGCAGATGGGGAGTACAGTCAGCAGCAGAGAATATTGGGACTTATATTGAATAACATTATGCCGCCCTTTTTTCTGATTGTTCCCATCATGGCATCCTCTGTTATGGCAGCAAGCTCCTTTGTGGGAGAAAAAGAAAAGCATACCTTAGAAACATTGCTTTATTCGCCGCTGTCCCTGCGACAACTGTTCCAATCCAAAATACTGGCTGGATTTTCTGTTGGGATGATGGTTTCCTATATCTCGTTTGCTGCCATGCTGTTGGTTGTAGAGGTGGAAGTCTTCTTTCTGACCGGCAATCTGATTATCCCAGGTATAAGCTGGCTGATCATTATGCTTCTGATTGCTCCGACATTCTCGCTTGTTGCGATTGCTGTGACAGTGCGTAGTTCTGCAAAGGCTAAAGCCATCGAAGAAGCACAGCAGCGGGCTGTATTTCTGATTTTCCCAATCCTCGCACTGGTTATTGGACAATTTACTGGCATCCTTTTGATCAATCTGTGGCTTCTTTTGGGATTGGGTGCCGTCTTGGCGGTGCTTGATGTGTTGCTTATGAGGGGTGCTGCCGGAAACTTCACCTATGAGAAATTGCTGAAATAAAGGGCTATATTATACAGAATTCTTCCAAGAGGCTATCGTGTATGGGCATCTCCAGCAGAACTTTATGATGCGATGATTTATGTTTCGGATGCTCATCCGATAGAAGTGATAGAAGATTAGAAAAAGATTGACAAGTTACCGTTTGGTTACTATAATGTAAGTTACCAAATGGTAACTTACAGAAGAATGGAGGTAAGATAAGTATATGAGAGAATTTATTATGGCAGCAATGTCATTTGTAACATTTGGAATTGTGTTAGCAATTGTCTGTGTATATCATAATTGGAAAGGGCAGAAGAAAGCACAGGGGGAGGATTAGAAGATGAAGTGTTCAAAATGTGGTAAAGAAATGAGAAAAGGATATTTATTCAGCAGTAAGGACGGAGCTTTCAGCTTTGCAAATGAAGTACCTGGAGTTTTTGAGAATGCAAAAAATGCAGAGGGTTTTGTAGAAATAACAAAACTCAAACCAAGTCACAGGACAAGAGTGGAAGCGAACTGCTGTGAAGAATGCAGAATGATAGTGATTAATTACTAAGAGTGACAGACGCCAGACGCTAAGACGCAGAGCAGCACTTTTATTGCCTACGTCTTTTGTGATTATATTAGGAAAGAGAGGAACAACAGGCAGTGAGTAATATTGTTGTTTTATCAGGAAGCAAAAGCACTTATTGACAGACTACATACACCTATGCGTAATGAGTTTAAGCTTAAAAAGCTTGCACTGATATTAGTTGGTGCAGCAACATTACCAGAGTTGTTTGATGCAATTAAGGTGCAGTATCGACTTGTATTAAATTATTTCAAGCTGGAAGATGCGGGAACAGTATTTGTGAGAGGCGCAAAAGATAAGGGCGATGTGAAAAATACAGATGGCTTGGAAAAAGCATATCAATTAGGAACTGCTATTTAATGATGGAATACATGTTGGACAATTTGTGAACGGATTACAGGCGTATTTTAATATAATGGATTAACATAATTGAGGAAATGATGATGAGTAAAAGAACAAGGCAATATATAGGCATTCTATTTGCAATAATAGTTTATTACATAGTGCATGAAGGTGCACACTTGATCGTGGCGCTCGCATTACATGCATTTAAGAAAATTAACTTTATGGGTATTGGAATACAGATTGATATATATCGTGACAGATTAACAGATATGCAACTGGGAATATTTTGTATTGCCGGAGTGACAGCAACATTAATTACTGCTTATGCATTGGTATACTTTAAGGATAAAATTTGTGAAATAAAGAATAAGCTTGTGAAAGCTATTTTTTATATGGAGTAATTGGAGAAGAAGGTCCCAGATTTGTTTACAGAGGAAAAGAAAATGAACGATAATCTGGAAACATAATTGAATTGGAGGAAATTAGTGATGAACAGGGATGGCATTAACAAAACAATATTCTGGTTATTGTTATACATATTCTTGTATTCTGCATGTACTGTAATCGCAAATCTATATTTGCCAAATTTATTATTGATTACTGTAGGAGTTAGTGGAATAATCTACATAATATTCAATCTGTTTTTCATTCCATATAAGAGAGAAAAACTGTTTGTCAATGGGATTTTTGGAGCTTTGGCTGTTATGTTTATTGGAATATGGCTTGGAAAACAGCTTGATCTTGAGAGTACGATATCTATCGGAGCTGTTGTGACTACGATGGATATTATCAGTTTTACAAAAATTGGAAAAAGAACTGTTAATGCAAAAGCTATGTCAAATAAAACTGTAGCAGCAAAGTTGTTTGTATATGGATTGGAAAAGAATGGTATGCTCATACCGACTTGTGGGTTTGGAGATTATTTGTATTATGCTATGTGGATTTCAGGAACGCATGTATTAAGTTCGTCTGGAATATCTTATGTATTTGTAGCGTTTATGGTATGTGTTGGAACAATAATACAGTCAATTACCGTAAAATCACTTTCAAAAAAAGATGGATTTAAGGGATTCCCAGGCACAGTATTTCCTTTTTTATGTACGGTATTGGCATATTTTGTATTGTACTATCAGGTTTTATAAATTTATTTGATATGGAGGGGAAGAAGAATGGCGCAACAGGAAATAAATCCGCAGGATACAACAAGAGCAAAGGCATTTGAATTGTGGATGAATGCACCAAACCCAATGGTGACTTTTTTAAGAAAATTGATGTGACAAATCTGGTATATATTAGCAGAAAACACAAAATGAAGTTTAATATGTTGTTATGTTGGTGCATTGGCAGGGCTGCTTTGTATGGTATTACAGGAAATGCCTTTGATAAGAGATTGCAGGAGCTGGTCGAGATTTTGAATTTTGACGAGTTTTTAAACAGACCTGTAGGTAAGCTGTCGGGAGGTCAGAGAAGAAGAATTGACATTGCCCGTGCATTATTGCACAGACCGAAGATTTTGATTCTTGACAAAGGAAGTATTGCAGCGGAAGGTACACCATTTGAACTTAAAAATGATTATGTACAGGATATCGTGTCTGTTTATGGTATTTCCGAAGATGAAATAAAGTCATTGAACAGAGAATATAAAAAAATACGTGACGGATATCAGATAAAAGTAAGAAATACGAAGGAAGCTACGAAGCTTATTGTAGAGCATCAGGACCTATTCATGGATTATGAAGTAGTAAAAGGCGGTATGGATGATGTATTTCTTGCTGTGACTGGGAAAATATTGGGAGGTGGTCAGTGATGAAAGAGATAACCGCACTTGTAAGCAGAAACAGAAAACTCTTTTTTAAGGACAAAGGAATGTTGTTTTCATCAATGATAACTCCGGTAATTCTTATTGTTTTGTACGCAACATTTTTAGCAAATGTATACAAAGATTCTTTTGTTTCTGCAACTAAGGACATGATTGATTTACCAGACAAAATAATTAACGGCACAGTGGCAGCACAGTTAGCTGCGGCACTTCTTGCAGTAAGCTGTGTAACTGTTACATTCTGCGTCAATCTTACGATGGTTCAGGACAGAGCCAGCGGAGCAAGAAAAGATTTTGATGTTTCGCCTGTAAGCAAAACAAAGATTTATATAGGATATTTCTTATCAACAGTACTTAATTCGCTTATGGTTAATGGCACAGCACTTGCATTATGCCTGCTTTACATATTGAAGATGGGCTGGTATATGAGTGCATCAGATGTAATATTTGTTATATTGGATATGATTCTGCTGGTGTTATTTGGAAGCACGCTTTCAAGCATTGTAAGCTATCCGCTAAAGACGCAGGGGCAGTTGTCGGCGGTTGGAACTATTGTAAGTGCAGGGTATGGATTTGTGTGTGGTGCATACATGCCGATATCTAATTTTAGTTCAGGGCTGCAGAAAGCATTGTCCTACCTTCCGGGTACATACGGAACTTCTCTGGTTAAGAACTATATGCTAAACGGAGTGTATAAAGAGATGGCAGACACAGGGCTTCCGCCAGAAGCGGTCACAGTCATAAGGAACACTCTCGACTGTAATCCTGTATTCAGGGGACATGTCGTTGGCGTGCCACAGATGTATTTAATTATGGCTGGAAGCATAGTTGTATTCGGAGCAGCTTATCTTCTGATTATCATGATTCGGGAGAGATAATAATCTTAATATAATCTTAATATCATATAAAAATGCTTAACCCCTTTTTTAACATAATTCTGGTAGATTTCAATTATGTTAGAAAAGGGGAATTTTTTATGTTTGACAACAGGATAAGAAAACATTTGTCATCATTCCGGGTTATAACAATTGGATTTGGTGGATTAATTATATTAGGAGCATTGCTTCTTATGCTGCCGGTTTCATCAGCCAGTGGCTGTGTAACACCGTTTAGTGATGCATTATTTACTTCTACATCAGCGGTATGTGTAACCGGATTAGTAGTACTGGATACAGGAAGTTACTGGTCTTCATTTGGGCAGCTTGTAATAATTACGCTTATACAGATAGGAGGTCTTGGCGTAATTACTGTTGCCATTGCATTTTCTTTATTGTCAGGAAAGAAAGTGTCTTTAATGCAGAGAAGCTTTATGCAGGAATCTGTATCAGCACCAGTGGTTGGCGGAGTAGTCAGGCTTACCGGATTTATATTAAAAGGAACATTCATTATAGAATTATCAGGAGCATTGCTTATGATGCCGGTATTCTGCCGGGATTATGGATTGAAAGGAATCTGGTTTGCAATATTTCATTCAATATCAGCATTCTGTAATGCAGGATTTGATGTGCTGGGAACAGCGGATAATCAATTTGCTTCAATGACGACATATGCCTGTAATCCTGTTATTAATATTACATTGATGCTTCTTATTGTGATAGGTGGAATTGGATTTGTTACGTGGGAAGATATTAAGAATAATAAGTATCATTTTAAAAGATATAAGATGCAGAGCAAATTAATAATTGTTACAACAGCCGTTCTTATAACAGTACCTGCAATTATATTTATGATAAATGATATGATGACTGGAAGCGAGAAAATGCCTGTATTTAAGGCACTTTTTCAATCAGTGACATTAAGGACTGCTGGATTTAATACGGTTGACCTTAATGCAATGAAACAGGCATCTGTAATGATTATGATTGTTCTTATGCTTATAGGTGGTTCACCAGGTTCAACAGCAGGTGGTATGAAAACAACTACATTTGCAGTTCTTATGGGAAACATGGTTGCAACATTTAAGAGAAATAAGAATATTCATTTTTTTGAAAGAAGAATAGATAACGATACAGTTAAAAATGCAGCTACGATAGCTATGATGTACATTACATTATTTGTTACAGGCGCATTTATTATAAATGTCACAGATGGAATTTCATTAGGAAAATGTCTTTTTGAAACAGCATCAGCAGTAGGTACGGTCGGATTGACATTAGGTATTACTCCACAGCTTGGAATATTATCAAGAATTGTTCTTATTATTCTTATGTTTATGGGCAGAGTTGGCGGTCTTACTTTAATATATGCTGCTTTTTCTGGAAATGGAAACAGCTATTCAAAATTTCCTGAAGAAAAGATTAATATAGGATAGGAGCACAATATGAAAAAGAATGTATTACTTATAGGAGCCGGAAGATTTGGGAGACATATTGCCATGCATCTGAATCAGCTTGGACATCAGGTGATGGCAGTTGATATTGATGAGACCAGAATTAACGATGTTATGAATATAGTCACAAATGCACAGATTGGAGACAGCACGAATGCTGAATTTTTAAAATCATTAGGTGTTGGAAATTTTGATGTGTGTATGGTGACAATTGGTGACAGTTTTCAGAATTCGCTGGAAACAACATCGCTGTTAAAGGAACTTGGCGCCAGATATGTGGTATCAAGAGCTGAGCGGGATGTACAGGAAAAATTCCTGCTGCGTAATGGTGCAGATGCGGTTGTATATCCTGAAAAACACGAAGCAAAGTGGGCTGCAGTACGCTATACTGCGGACCATATTCTTGATTTAATACAACTGGATAATACTCATGCAATTCTTGAAGTGGAAGTTCCTGAGTCGTGGTTAGGAAAAAGTATTATTGAACTTGATATAAGAAAAAAATATGGAGTAAACATAATGGCTATAAAGCATAATGACTCAATAAATGTAAATGTTGAACCAGATATTGTACTTACAGAAGATATTACATTACTTGTGTTAGGAGATTATAAAAATCTGAAAAAATGCTTTAAGGTTTAAGATTAGGGGGCATGAGCATGAAGACGGGATTAATTATAATAATACTGATAGTTGTGATATTATTATTTATGGCAGCAGGATGGTATGTTATGAATAAAATAGACGGATTTATGAACAGAACAAGAAGAACCAATGACAAAGATACAATGAATGCTGTATTGAATGAAAGTGATGATAACGAAAAAAAGAGATATTAAATTGAAAATGTGTTATTATATACAAAATAAAATAAGGTGGTAATTATAACGGAAAAGACATTGAAAAAACTTGTAAAAGAATTCTTAATAACAATAGGCTATTTAAGCATTGCAACAGTAATAGGAATGCTGCTTATATATATTGGATTTACAGAATCAAATGTTACTATGGTATATCTTCTGTGCGTGCTTTTGCTTTCGATATTCACTAATGGATATATCTGGAGTGTGGCGGGTTCGCTTGTAAGTGTTGTTCTGATGAATTTCTTCCTGACAGAACCAAGATTTACTTTTCATACATATGACACAGGATATCCGCTCACATGTGTTATTATGCTTGCTGCGTCAATGCTTACAGGAACTTTGGCATCTAAACTGAAAAAACATGTTCGTATGTCAGAACAGGCTGCTTACAGGGAAAAGACACTACAGTTAAGGGCTAATCTTTTAAGGACGATTTCACACGATTTAAGAACACCACTCACATCAATATCAGGTAATGCCAATAATCTTATGTACAATTATGATAAGCTTGATAATGATACGAGAGAGCAGATATTTACAGATATATATGATGATTCAGAATGGTTAATCAGTCTTGTAGAGAATATATTGTTTGTAACAAGATTTGAGGATGGAACAGTAACTCTTAATATGTCTGACCAGCTGATAGATGAAGTTATTGCTGAAGCGTTAAAACATATCAACAGAAAAAGCTGTGAACATAAAATACATGTGGATTGCGGCAAAGAACTGCTTCTTGTGAAAATGGACGCCAGACTTATAATACAGGTTATTATTAATATAGTCGATAATGCGATAAAGTATACACAGGAAGGCTCTGATATATATATTAAAGCAAGAAAAGAAGGCAGATATGTAATTATATCCATTGAAGATAATGGCGCGGGAATACCTGATGACATGAAAGAAAATGTATTTGATACATTTTTTACCTGTAACAATGAAATCGCAGATAACAGAAGAAGTCTCGGACTTGGGTTATCTTTATGTAAAACTATTATAAATGCACATGGAAGTGAACTGGAATTAAGGGATAATACACCACATGGATGCATTTTTGAATTCAAGCTGCAGTTAAGTGAGGTACATTTAAATGAATAAAACACAGGTTCTTGTAGTTGAGGATGATTCACCAATAAGAAATCTTATAACAACAACATTAAAAACTAATAATTACAGGTATTTAACTGCTGTGAATGGAGAGAGTGCTATTTCACAGACCGCATCACATAATCCTGATATAATTCTGCTAGACTTAGGACTTCCTGATATAGATGGGGTGGAAGTTATAAAAAAGATAAGAACATGGACTAATATACCAATAATTGTTATAAGCGCAAGAACTGAAGATGCGGATAAGATAGAAGCACTTGATGCAGGGGCAGACGATTATCTTACAAAGCCATTTTCAGTAGATGAGCTTCTTGCAAGGCTGCGTGTAACAGTAAGAAGACTGTCACTTATGCAGACGGATATGACTCAGAATACAAGTGTATTCGAGAATGGAGATTTAAAAATTGACTATGCAGCTGGCTGTGCATATCTGAATGGAGAGGAGCTGCATCTTACACCTATTGAATATAAGCTTCTCATATTATTATCAAGAAATGTCGGAAGAGTGCTGACATACACTTATATTACTAAGAATATATGGGGCAGTTCATGGGAAAATGATCTGGCATCACTTAGAGTATTTATGGCAACATTAAGAAAGAAAATTGAAAAAGATGTCAATTCCCCGCAGTATATACAGACGCATATTGGTATAGGATACAGAATGCTAAGAGTATAATTATGGATTTCCTCATAAAAGTGTAAAACGGTGTATAATATAACCATAAAATATATGGAGGTTAATTATATTGGATATTTAACCAGATAAGCAGATTTATTTTTAAATGAATGGAAAAATAATGCTCACAGATATCCTTTAATTATAAAAGGGGCATACGTTAAAATAGGACTAAATCAAGAGAAACCTTATAAAACAAGGGCTTGAATGATTTAAGTCCTATTTTTTCATATCAATTTTGAGGTAAGAGGACTCAATACTATAATTGAAATTGAACGTTTACATGGTGTAAAATGAAAGAAAACAGATAAAGGAGATTTGAATTATATGAATTATATTACATTAAATAATGGAGTTAAAATTCCACAGATAGGTCTTGGTGTTTTTAGAACACCAGACGGAGCTGATACAGCTAATGCAGTAAAATGGGCGATTGAGGCTGGATACAGACATATTGATACAGCTAAGGTTTACGGCAATGAAAAAAGCGTAGGCGAAGGCATACGTATGAGTGGCATTGACAGAAGGGATATATTTGTTACAACTAAGCTTTGGAATGAGGATATTAGACAGGGAAGAACTAAAGAAGCATTTTTACAGAGCTTGGAAGACATGGGACTTGATTACATAGACTTGTATCTTATTCACTGGCCAGCTAACGGTTATGAGAAGGCGTGGGCAGATATGGAGGACTTGTACAAGGCTGGCAAAATCAAGGCAATCGGTGTAAGTAACTTCAATGTTCATCATCTTGAGACTCTCAGTGAAAACTGGACAGTTGTACCAGCGGTTAACCAGATTGAGATTCATCCTTATTACGCTAATATTGAAAATGTTGAATATGCTAAGAAGAATGGTATTGCAATAGAAGCCTACAGCCCACTTGGAGGCAACGGAGCAGGAACACTTGAAAATGAGGTGATTATTGCACTGGCTGACAAGTATGGTAAGACACCTGCACAGATTGTTTTAAGATGGGAGCTTCAGAGAGGAATAATTGTACTTCCAAAGTCAACGCATCAGGAAAGAATTATTTCTAATTTTGACGTGTTTGATTTTGAATTGTCTGAGGATGATATGAACGCCATAAATAAGCTTAACAAGAACGAAAAACACGGTTCTGACCCAGAAACATTTAATTTTTAAGAGGAACTTGACTTTTGAATCGGTTTCACAAATCGAAACACAGCACAAAGCACCGAATATGGATAAACGGGTAAAAATATATTAAAATTCGGCGTGATTACGGTTGATTAATGTTTGTAATAGGTGTATTCTATATATAGAATAAGTACAGAGGCGGTAGATATAATAATTATCTACCTCATACCCAATCGGATAAATATGATAGATGTTATAATGTGAAAAGATAAATGCGAAACATGCGCTATACTAGCAAAAGTTATTAATTATATAAAGGTGGGAGAAATTTGGCAAAAAGTAAAAAGACAAAAACACATAAAAAGATAGATGGTCAGCTTTTACAGATGAACAAGAAGTTTAGTAATCTCAAGATGAAACAGAAGGATAAGATTACAGGCTGGGTGTATGAAGAATATAAAAAATATGTAGCAGAACATGAAAAAGCCCCGGATTCATTAGCTGATGAACAGATTGTTGAAGCTGTACTTGATAAGATAAATGAGGCACAAATCTGGATACCAGATGGAGAGATATACGATTATTATCGAAGAAAGAAACCACAACTTCAGAAGAGGCTTGATAGTGAAAAGTTGATTGAGTTTAAATCATATGTCAGCTTTTATAAGAGCATTGTTGATCAGGACAGGGCATCCGTTGTTATATGCAATCTCAAACATGAGATTATCTACATGAATCCGGCAGCTGTTACCAGCTATGCGAAGCGAGGCGGCGACAAACTTATCGGAAGAAGCCTGTTAGACTGCCATAATCCGGAATCAAGAGATAAAATACAGCAGGTAGTGGACTGGTTTGCAGCAGATGAAAGCCATAATATCGTTTATACTTTTCATAATGAGAAACAGAATAAAGATGTTTACATGGTGGCACTCAGAGATGAGAGTAAGCTGATAGGATATTATGAGAAACATGAATATCGAAATTCAGAAACCATGAAACCATACGATTTGTGGTGATGATATGACTAAGGATGAATGGTACAAGCAGTTATTTGAGAGACTGGATAATTCCAAGTTCAGAAGCAGTTTCCATCTGAAGCAGAAAGATATTGATTACATAAATGAAAAAGGTCTTGATACAATAAGACAACATGCAAAGGATTTTATTGCAAAGAGAGAAGCTCCGGCATATATAGCAAATGATGGCAAACAGACACCAATGCGTGGACATCCAGTATTTATTGCTCAGCACGCTACAGCAACATGCTGCAGGGAGTGCATCCGAAAGTGGCATAAAATGCAGCCTGGCAAGGAACTAAGTCAGGTGCAGCAGGATTATCTTGTAGATGTAATTATGACATGGATTCAAAAAGAAATGGAGAGGCAGGAACATAAAATATGAGTTTGAAAAATGTATTGATTATTGTTGATAACATTGACGAATCAATTGATTTTTATGAAGAACTGTTTGGACTGCGTGTGATTACAAGGCAGGAAGGTAATGTGATAATGTCAGAGGGGCTTGTATTGCAGGATGTAGATGTATGGTATGATAGTACAAAAATACATACAACTCCACATAACAATATGACAGAACTTTATTTTGAAGATAATGATATAGAAGGTATTATTGAAAAACTGGAGTCTGGCAAGTATGTTGTAAGTTATGTTACGGATTTAATGGAACTTGAATGTGGACAGAAGCTTGTAAGATTTTATGATCCATCAGGAAATCTTATAGAAGTACGAACACCAGTTAGCCACAACTGAAGAAAGCGGATTTGAGAAAAAATGCAGATATTTGTAGATGCGGATGCGTGTCCGGCAGTGGACATTGTTGAGACAATAGCAGAGAAATACAATATTTCCATCACATTGCTGTGTGATACGAATCATATTTTGTATTCTGATTACAGTGAGGTGATTGTGGTAGGCGCAGGAGCAGATGCAGTAGATTATAAACTAATTAGCATATGTCATAAAGGGGATGTAGTAGTATCGCAGGATTATGGTGTCGCTGCAATGGCACTTGGGAAAGGTGCATATGTTATTCACCAATCAGGCAAGTGGTACACGAATGAGAACATAGATCAGATGCTTATGGAGCGACATCTTAACAAGAAGGCAAGACGCAGCTCTCATAAGAATCATATGAAAGGACCGAGAAAGCATACGGAAGAAGATGATGTACGCTTTGCACAGTCCTTTGAAAAACTTATACTGATGGCAAAGTCAAAAGAAGGTGCTCAAAGTGGGACTATTTAGGAAAAAGACAGTTACAAAGACATATGATAAGGAAAATAAGAAACCGGTAATTAAGGCCAGCATATGTAATGGTGAACAAGTTGCAGGTTTTAAGGATATTCATACAGGTAAAATAGAAGAGGTTATGCTGATTAAGAACCAGGCAGACCTTGATGCATTCAAGAAAATGTATGGAATAGATGGAGAGATAGAAAAGGAATACTGATATGAATATACAGATATTTGGAACAAAGAAATGCAATGATACTAAGAAGGCGGAGCGTTTTTTCAAGGAGCGGGGCATAAAGTATCAGTTCATTGATATGAAAGAAAAAGGTATGAGCAAAGGAGAATTTAATTCAGTAGCTCAGGCAAATGGTGGATTAGAAAATATGGTTAACTGGGATGGAAAAGATAAAGACCTGCTTGCACTCATTAAATATACTGCTGATGAAGACAAGCTGGAAAAGGTGCTTGAGAATCCACAGGTAATCAAAACTCCTGTAGTAAGAAACGGAAAGCAGTCTACACTTGGATATCAGCCGGATGTTTGGAAAGGATGGAACTAATGGTAAAGAAAATAGTAAAAGATCCATTATTTCTTGCACAGAAATCGGTGGATGCGACAGAAGTAGATAAGCAGGTGGTAACAGATTTGCTAGACACACTGCGAGCCAATCTTGACCATTGTGTTGGAATGGCTGCAAATATGATAGGTGTTAAGAAGAATATTATTGTTGTGGCAGCAGGACCATTTCAGTTTGCAATGATTAATTCGGTAATTGCTAAGAAGTCGGGAGCATATCAGACAGAGGAAGGATGCCTGTCGTTGGAAGGTGTCCGTCCATGCACCAGATATCAGGAGATAGAGGTGGATTACCTTGATCAGAGCTTTAAGAAACAGCATGGAAAATATTCTGGCTGGACAGCGCAGATAATCCAGCATGAGATTGATCATTGTAATGGTATTGTGATATAAAAAGCTGTCTATGGGGCAGGCAACGTTACAGGAATTATATAAGATTTGTGAAGAACAAGGGGTAAAGCTGCGCAGTGTATAAGAGCTGAATGATCGGGAACATGGAGTCAGATTTGATGACTTCCTATGTATGGATGCATTTAGAATGGGGATAAATGCAAAGATTATTTGAGAAGATATAGTCTTGAGGAACTTGAAAAGTTAAATAAAAGAAAGCTACGAAAAATCTGATTATAAAATCGAAGTTTGGAGAAATAGACTATTGAGAACATACGAGAATAAAGATGAACTTAAAAAAGAGATAAATAAAAGCTTTGCAAAGTATATTATTGAATTTAATGATATTCCAGAATCTTTAAAGGATAAGAGGGTTGATGAAGTTGACCGAACTCCGGCAGAAAATCTCGCTTACCAAGTTGGATGGACAACGCTCGTCCTTAAATGGGAAGCAGATGAAAGAAAATGTCTTCATGTCAAAACTCCTTCAGATGATTTTAAATGGAATCAGCTTGGTGAATTATATCAATGGTTCACAGATACATATGCACACCTGTCACTGCAAGAGTTGAAAGACATGTTGAATGAGAACATTGATTCTATTTATGCAATGATCGATTCGCTAAGTGAGGAAGAATTATTTAAACCACATATGAGAAAATGGGCTGACGAAGCAACTAAAACAGCTGTCTGGGAAGTATATAAGTTCATACATGTTAACACAGTTGCTCCATTCGGAACATTTAGAACTAAGATTAGAAAATGGAAAAAATTGCACTATAACTCAGAAGTTGTATTATTGAATAAAATGGAGATTTTGATATGAAAAACAAGGCAAACAAGGGTTATTGGCAACGACTTGCAAAAATATATGCACCTTTGATGGAGTCAGATAAGAAATTTTATAATGCAATCTGCGGATATATTAAAGATTATCTCAAATCTGATATGAATGTATTAGAATTAGCTTGTGGAACAGGGCAGCTATCTTTCCCATTGTCTGATTGTACTAATAGCTGGACGGCAACCGATTTTTCGGAAAATATGATTAAGCAAGCGAAAAGGAGAGGTACAACAGAAAAACTTAGTTTTTGCGTAGCCGATGCAACGGCACTTTCATATGAGAATGAAAATTTTGATTGTGTAGTAATTTCAAATGCACTGCATATTATGCCAGAGCCTGAAAAAGCAATGCAGGAAATTCGTAGAGTATTAAAAAAAGACGGTATTTTGTACGCACCAACCTTCTTATGGGCAGAGAAAAAATCAAGTGGTTTACGAAAGCGATTAATGTCTATTACAGGATTTAAAGCATACAAAGAATGGAACAAGGAAAATTTTTGTGAGTTTATTACGGATTATGGCTTTACAGTCGTCAAAGTGAATTTAGTGGATGGCGGTTTAGCTCCTGTTGGAGTCTTGATTGCAAAAAAAACTAATTATTAAATTCCAATTTCATTAGACAGTGTATGATTTTTAATTTCATTAGACCGTGGAATCAGGATATTTGATCAGTTCGTATAATTTACTGCCGTTTTTGCAGGTACGGACGCCTGCCAGTTCCATGCCAAGATGTCTGTATTTATCACTTTTCAGTTTGGCATCGGTATCCAGTACGACTGGGAGTCCCAGTCTGTTGCCCTCGGCAAACGCAAGCTCCAGCGCTTTCCTCATATAGCCTTGCCCTTGGTATTCTTCCCGCACACATACCAATCCGACAAACAGGTATTTTTGTTTTTTCTTTTTCAGTTTCTTTTCAATTGAAGATGTTCCACCGCTTCCGAGAATGCTGAGCATCCGTACCACTTCACCAAAGGATGATCCTGCAAACATCCCTTTTATCAGCTTTTGACCTGCCTTCAGTCCCACTTTTTCATCACAGCGCTTATAGGCAATAAATGCTTCCTGCTGCGGACCGGTTGTATAAAGCATACCTGCCTGCAGTACCATTTCCACATATCCGTTGATATAACTGACGACTGCGTCTTTGCTGCTGTATGCGGAAACAAGCCCCTTCTCGCCCTGAGCATATTCATAATAACCGAATGCATGCCCGATCGCATTGATATCTTTTTCTGATAATGTTTCAACCTTCATGATTTTCCGCTCACATCTTTTTCATATATCGTTACTCTATAGTGGCTCAGTTGTCAAGACAAAAATCTAAGATTTTTATAATGAACTGATATGGTTGATAAGTA
>OGLG01001287.1_pt1 | contig 15136 bp, 15 predicted proteins | sample 1572621 | NCBI WGS metagenome assembly OGLG01 (sample SAMEA2581912, study PRJEB24529) | metagenome | biome: Human gut stool | place: China | collected 2011 | reverse complement strand
GCGAGCGCCTCGGCGATCAGGTGGATGTAGAGCTCGGTCTTGCCCGAACCGGTGACGCCCTGCAAAAGAGCGGTGGTTTTCCCGGCGGCGAACTGTTCGCGCAGGGCGTTCAACGCCGTCAGCTGGTGCGCCGTCAGCTCCGGAAGGCGGAAGGCCGACCCGCCGCGCTCGACCGAACGTTCGCGCTGGGTGCAGACGATGTATTTCTTGCGCTCGAGGGCGTGCAGCACGGCATAATCGGCCCGGAGCAGGCGGCGGGCCACCTCGCCCGTCGCGATGCGCGTTTCGTCGCCGGCCGCAGCCAGCTCGAGCAGCGCCTCGTACTGCTTCGGGGCGCGCCGTTCGATCTTCTCGCAGACTTCGTGAAAACGCCCCTCGTCGCGGAGTTCCGCAGCCAGCGACACGTAACACTCGGTGCGGGGACGGAACTCGTCGCCGGAGAACTCCTCCTCCGTGTCGCCCGAAGGCTTCATCAGCGCAGGCAGCGCCACGCGCATCACCTCCCCCAGGGAACACATGTAGTACGAGGCGATCCACTCCCACAGCGCCATCTGCTGCGCCGAGAGCAGAGGCGCATCGTAGAGCACGCGCTGGATCGGTTTGACGGTTTTGAAATCGGGCCGGCGGTCGTGGACCCGCCACACGATGCCCGTATAGAATTTGCGTGCGCCGAACTGCACCGCCACGGCCTGCCCGGCCGCGACGTCCGTGCCTCCGGGCACGGCAAACGTGTAGACGGGCTGCGCCAGCGGAAGAACTATGTCGGCGTAGAGCTGCATCAGCCCTTCCCGATTGTCTGGAATCCCTTCCCGTAGACGCCCATGACCGATCCGACGGTCATAAAGGCCTCGGGGTCGATGGTCTTGACGAATTTGAGGATCATCGAGGTCTCCCGCTTGCGGCAGACCACCATGACGATTTTGGACTCCTTTTTCGAATACCACCCCTGCGAGTCGATGAGCGTCACCCCGCGGTGGACGTTGTCGACGATCGCCTGGGCCATTTTCTCGTAGTCGTGCGTGACGATGAAGACCTGGCTCGACTGCTGGTTTCCGGCCATGATCATATCGACCGTGTAACCCACGACGGCCGTCATCACGTAGCCGTAAATCACGGCGCTGATGCCCATGCCCACCAGCAGGGCCGAACCGATGATGACGAAATCGGAGTAGATGAGGATTTTGCCGTAGCTGACCGTGCGGTACTTGTTGATGATCATGGCCACGATGTCCGTGCCGCCCGTCGAGCCGCCCTGCGAGAAGCAGAGCGCGATGCCGGCGCCGGCCAGAATACCGCCCATGACGATGGCCAGCAGGTTGTCGACCCCGAGGAAGTTGCCATCGGGAAGCACCTCCTGCCAGAAGTTCATGCCCAAGGAGATGATCACCACGCAGAAGATGGTCTTGAGACCGAAATTCCACCCCACGATAAATCCGGCGACCAGCAGCAGGACGGCATTGATGATGAAAACCATCGTACCGATCTGCAGGTCGATTCCCGCCGTCGAGAGCGCATTGCACAGCACGAGCGACAGACCTGCGGCGCCGCCGCCGACGCCGCCGGCCGGGAGTATGCAGCCGATCCAGCCGAAAGAGTACATCAGCATGCCGACAGCCATCAGAACATACTCCTTGACGGGTTTGAGCACGATGTCGGGATTGATGGGTTTCATAACGAAGGGGTTTATTCGGGGTTTGCCTCCGCAAAGGCGGCGCAGGCCGGACGCAGAGCCGGGTCCACCCGCGTTCTGCCGAGGCGCAGCCTACCTCTGCCGAAGTTTGTCTGCGGCAAAGGTAGTAAAAATTTCGCCTTGGTATACATTGCGTTCCTCCAATCTTTTTTCGAGCATCGCGAGCAGCTGCTCGTTGCGCACGAGGCCCCAGTTGCGGCCGTAATGGTAGCGCGGCGGAGCCTCCGAGGCGAAACGTTCGACGACCACGCCGGGACGCAGCCGGCGGAGGATTTCGACGAACAGGTCGATGTACTCCTCCGGCTCCCAGAAGCGGAAACGCTCCGGTGCGGCGTCGTACTCGGCGGCCATCGGCGTCGCGCGGAAAACCTGCAGCTGGTGGAACTTCACGGTCGTGAGCGGCAGGGCGTTGATCCGCTCCACCTGGTCGAGCAGCATCGCGTCGGTCTCGCCGGGAAGTCCGAGGATGAAGTGCGCGCCGACGTGCAGGCCCCTCGCGGCGGTCATCTCGACGGCGCGGCGGGCGCACGCGAAGTCGTGGCCCCGGTTGACGGCCCGGAGCGTGGCGTCGAAGGTCGATTCGATGCCGTATTCGAGGGCGACATACCGATCCCGGGCCAGCCCGGCGAAGTAATCGAGCTTGCGCTCGTCGACGCAGTCGGGGCGCGTGCCGACGACGATTCCCGCCACGCCGGGATGCGCGAGGGCCTCATCGTAAAGCCTCTTCAGCCGCTCCAGCGGGGCGTAGGTGTTGGAAAAAGCCTGGAAATAGACCAGGTAGCGCTGCGCCGAACGGTAGCGGTTGCGGTGGAATTCGATCCCCTCGGCGATCTGCTGCCCGACGCTCTTCGAGGGCATGCAATAAGAAGGGGTGAACGCTCCGTTGTTACAGAACGTACACCCTCCCTCTCCGATCGTCCCGTCGCGGTTGGGGCAGGTGAAGCCCGCATCGACGGAAAGTTTCTGCACCCGGCAGCCGAACAGACGGCGGAAGTACCCCGCATAGGAGTTGAACCGCCTCGTATCGCCCCACGGGTAAGTCATCTCCGCCTAAAAATTCCAGTCGCCCGGATTGTAGGTATCCTTCGGAACGTTGGGCACATTAGGGAAGAACGTATGCCCCGTGAGGCGTTCGATCTCCGCAACAGTCTTAAACACCCCCTTCGACTGAAAATCAACAGCCTTAACCACCTCGTTTTTAGCGTAGGTCTTATGCCGAACCATGATGGCAATGGATTGAAGTTCCCCCTGCGAACAATTTACCACCCACTTATTACCAGCGCTTTTCTTGGCTTTGAGCAGCACGATGTAGTAATGCGTCGGAATGGTCGTACCATCCACAACCTTGGAGGTATTCTCCCAATAGGTTCCCACCACCTGATAGCAAGTATCCGCCAAGCCACGCCATTGCTTGTCGACCCAGTCTTCAGCCGTATTCCACTGACCGCCGCCGGTATTGAAATAAGTCTGAAGCTGCGGACCGATATTCGAATAATAGAAAACGTCACGGTTAACGTTCTTCGTCACGCGCCGCTCGTTTGAGCCAAGCATGTGACCACGCGTGTAGCCGCTCCAGTGACCCGCTTGCGTACAATTGATGTCCGGGTCATTCCGGTAAGCGTCTGTCCGCTTCACATCGCCTGTATAGCAGTCATGTAGTGGGGCAGCCACCCAGACCGGACAGCGGTACGATTTGCTGTAACAGGTCGAGAAATTACGCGCCTTCGTACCGGTCGCCGGATAGTCCGGGCAAAGGTGATAAGCATAATGATAGTCGCTGTTCGACTTGTCCTCCGGAACCAGTTCGGGCCAGCCCGAATACTTGGCCGAACCCGTATTTCCGCCACCGCCGTCCGACGAGGTGGTGAAGGTCGCCGCGGCGCTGGTGTAGGTCTGCCCGTCCCAGTCGGCGCAGAGCGCGAATTCATAGGTCGTGCCGGGTGTCAGGCCGGTCAGGGCCGCCGTCTTGGTTCCCGTTCCCGTCGGAACGTTTACCCGGTCATAGCTGCCCGACGAAGCCGGCTTATACCGGAAATAGACGTCGTAGTCGGCCGTATCTTCGAAATTGAACGTACAGCTCAGCGTCGCCTCGGTCTTGGTCACGCCCGACGCCGCAGGAGTTCCGAAAGCGGGCCGTTCGGGATCGGGGTCGGGCATGTCGTCCTGCCCGGTTTTGAAGACCGCCCCTGCGCTCTGAACCCGTCCGGTCGACAGGCCGGCATAGGCGAAAACCACGTAGCTCGTTTCGGGCTGAAGCCCGGTCAGCGTGGCGGCAACGCCGGTGCCGTCAACCGCGGAACCCGCCACATCGGCAAACGCGCCGATTTTATTGTCGACAACGGCAGCATAGGAAAAACCCACGCTCGTGTTTTCGAGCACGCCCTCGCCGAAACGAGTCTGGCAGCTCAACCCGACCGTCGTGCCGTTGACCTCGGCCACAGGCGTCAGGAACCAGTCCGTTCCGGTCTCCGTCTTTTCATCCCCGCAGGAGGCGAAGGCCACGGTAAGGCCCAGAAGCAGAAATGCAAAAATTTTCTTCATTTTGATATAAATATGTTATTCCTTGTTTTTTGAATCCATCCAGATCGTCACCGGCCCGTCGTTGACCAGCTCGACCTGCATGTCGGCGCCGAATTCGCCCGTGGCGACCCCGCGGCCGAGCAGCTCGGCGACCCGGGCCGTAAACCGTTCGTAAAGCGGGCAAGAAACGGCTTCGGGGGCCGCCTTGATATAACTCGGCCGGTTGCCCTTGCGGGTCGAGGCCTGCAACGTGAACTGGCTCACGACCAGAATTTCGCCGTCTGTCTGCACCACGTCGAGGTTCATCACCCCGGCTTCATCGTCGAAGATACGCAGCCGCACGAGTTTTCCGGCGAGGTACTCGATGTCCTCGTCGGTGTCGTCGCACCCGACGCCGAGCAGCACCAGCAGTCCCGCCCCGATCCGGGAGCGGACATCGCCGCCGATAGCGACGGAAGCGTGTTTTACACGCTGAATGAGCAATCGCATGGCAGGGATATTCAGAGGTTTTCGAAATAGGTCCACAGGTTGTCGCCCGCAGGCACGGGAGCCGTGACCGAGAGCGGCTCGCGACGCACCGGATGCTCGAATTCGACACGGCGCGAGTGGAGCGAGATGCCGCCCCCGGGCAGGGAGCGCCGGGCGCCGTATTTCAGGTCGCCGCGGATCGGACACCCGACCTTCGAGAGCTGGGCGCGGATCTGGTGGTGACGCCCCGTGAGCAGTTCGACCTCGACCAGCGTGTAGTTCGTCCCCGCCCCGAGCGTCGCGTAACGCAGGCGCGCCTCCTTGGCGTCGCCCTTCGGGGCGTCGCAGGCCCGCGAACGGTTGGTCCTGCCGTCGCGCAGGATATAATGGCGCAGTTCGCCGCTCTCGGGATCGGGTGTGGCTTCGGTCAGCGCCCAGTAGACCTTATGGATGCGGCCTTCGCGGATCATCTCGTTCAGACGGACGAGCGCCTTCGACGTCTTGGCGAAAACGACGGCTCCGCTCACCGGGCGGTCGATGCGGTGCACCACGCCGAGGAACACCTCGCCGGGTTTGGCGTCGCGCCGTTTGATGAAGGCCTTGATCTGGTCCTCGAGGGCGCTCTCGCCCGACGGGTCGGGCTGCACCAGATCGCCGCAGCGTTTGTTGACGATCAGCAGGTGGTTGTCTTCGTAGAGAATGTCGTCCGGGTTGAACATCGTCGGAAATTACAGAATAAAGGTGAAAGGCAGCAGTTTGGAGGCCGAATCGACCGCCGTCACCGTACCGTGGCCGCTCATCAGCACCCGCATCGGGGAACCCTGACGACGCTCGACGTCGACCATCACCTGCCGGCACTGGCCGCAGGGATAGCATTCGCGCTCCGAGGGGTTCGAGGCAATGGCCATCGTCTCGATCGGATCGGCGGCATAATTGGCCTGGGCGTAGAACATCAGCGACCGCTCGGCGCAGAGTCCCGCGGGATAGACCTCGCTTTCGAAGTTGCTGCCGTAGAGTATTTTCCCGCTGCGCAGACGCGCGGCGGCGCCTACGTGGAAATTCGAGTAGGGCGCATGCGCATTGGCCGTGGCCCGTTCGGCCTCGGCGACCAGCCTGCGGTCGGCTTCGGAAAGCTCCGACAGCGCCGCGTAATGTTCATAATCGAAACAAAACTGCTTTTCCATAACTCCTCCTTTTTTACAGGGGTGAACTACAAAGATACTAAAATTTTCAGAAATCGCTTACTGAATCGCACTTTTTCAGTCTCTTTGCTTTCAACCCGGATGAATTGTTTTATTTTCAGGACCTTCCGGCCGACGAACGGGGATTTGACGCCGGGACCGGCCGGCCGGGTCCGCAGGCCGGAGGGTTCCGCACCTCGCAAAGAACGAGGCGGACGGACGCCGCGAGCCGTCTGCGACTATCGCGGAGGGGATTTCGCCTTAACGAAGTCCGGGCCGGACGGGACACACAAGCGCATTTCCCGTTCAGCCCGGACAAGGCGAGGTGAAAGACACCCGAGAGAATCGGAAACCGTCCTATTCGAGCACGAACTTCGCCTGCACGTTGTACTGCAACTTGATGGTCTTGAAATCGAGCGGTTCGTCCGCAGCGGCATCCTCGGCGACGCCCATCGCCTTGGCGCTGCGCATCACGGCCATGTTGTCGTAAAAAACAGGCATCACGTTGTTGTTCGAATCGTAGATGTAGAAGCATTTGCCGATCTTCTGCCCGACGGCTTCGGCCAGCGTCGCGGCGCTCTGGCGGGCGTTCTGCATCGCCTCGACGCGCACTTCGGCCTTATACTGTTCGATTTTCGAGTGCGAGACCTTCAGGATCGAGACGTTCGAAATGCCCAGTCCGTCCAACGCCTGCCACACCTTGGCGACCATCGCCGAGGAACCCAGCTGCAACTGGTATTTGGCCGTGGCCACCGAGGTGTTTTTCTTGAAGAACTCGCTCGACAGGTTGGCCATCTTGAGCTGTTTCTCGACATCGACCCCGGCACGTTTGAGCGCGGCGATCATGTCGCGCTGCTGGCTTTCGACCGAAATCTTGCCCTTCGAGTCGCGCTCGTTGATGATGATCTGCAAGTAGAATTCGTCGGGCGCGATCTCCTTTTCGGCACGTCCGTTGACCTGAATGTAGCTGGGGAACGCCTCCTGCATCTGCGCTGCCGCGGGGAGGGCGAAAAACGCCACCGCCGCCAATAAAATCAGTCGTTTCATTGCCTTTTCGTTTTTAAATAACCTATTACAAAGATTATGCAAGCCGGGCGTCGCGCGGAACTGTTTTCAGCCGGGCCGGTTTCCATCCCTTTGTATCCAGTAAAACGCCGAAAAACGAAAATACTGCATCCCCGATGCGAAATCAGGCCTTGAACAACTCCCTATCGCTTTTTGCCTCCGCGGTGTTTCTTGAGCTCCTTCCTGTTCATCTCGCGGATTACCAATTCCTCGGTTTCAACGGGTCGGTAAACACCCTTTTCAACGCACACGACACCCTCCTCCGTAACGAACCGCGGAAAGAAATGCTTGCGGATGAAAGGTTTTCGCTCCCGCTCCTTCGGGTCCGGATTACTCTCCCACCAGAAGGTCTGCACGGAAACTTTGTATCGCTCGCCGTCATAGCTCCCGGCCAGCGCCAGCGGCGTTCCTGGCAGCACTTCGTCCCCGACCTCGACCAGCACATTGTCGCCGTCGAGGCAGATATACCAGGCCAGCGTGCCATCGGGCTGCTCGACCAGCAAATCGGGGCTTTCGGAGGTAAAACTCACCGCCGGGGCATCGGGTTCCCGTTCGGGAATGCCGACCTCCACGACCGTGCCGCGCCGCATCGCATAGACCGTGTCGCCCTTTTCCATTTCGAAATGCAACCCCAAAGCCCCTTTCTTTTCTTTTCGGAAACGGTCGTAAACGCTCACGCCGCGCGACACACGCACCGGCCAGCGAACAGTGGTGGGCATGCGGTAGACAAACGCGGTATCGGGCTCCTTATCGACAGGGCCTAAAAAAAAGCGGTATGAATAACCGTACCTCACGCCCCGGGTATCGTCGGCGGGACGGAGAGACAGCAGCCGCGTCCCGGTATAGCGGGTCTCGTATCTGAAGGTCCCCGAAGCGGTGTTACAGTTCTGCAAATCCCGGAGCGTCAGAAAAACAGTCAACGTCCCCGGACGCGTCTTATTCTCCAGGATAAAATCCACGGAGTTATTCTCATTCCGCTGCGTGTGGATGGTCGGCGACTGGGCGACCGCCCCGACGAACATCAGGGCGAACGATGCAGTCAGAAAAATTCGTATCATCGGTCTGTGGTTCAGGTTGCAGTTCAGGTTGCGTCCCGCGCGGACGCGCCGTTTACCGCCGCACGAGCTTCACGACGTTCTCCACATGGTGCGTGTGGGGAAACATGTCGACGGGCTGCACGGCCTCGACGCGGTAGGCGGCGTCCATCAGCTGGAGGTCGCGGGCCTGCGTGGCGGGGTTGCAACTCACATAGACGATCCGTTCGGGCGCGGCGCGCAGGATGACCTCGATCACCGGTTCGTCGACGCCCGCGCGCGGCGGATCGAGGATGATCACGTCGGGACGGCCGTTCGCGGCGACGAATCCGTCGTCGAGCACCGCCTTCATGTCCCCGGCGTAAAAGACCGTATTTTCGATGCCGTTCAATTCCGAATTGACCTTGGCGTCGGCGATGGCTTCGGGGACGTACTCCACGCCCACCACCCGGGCGCAACGCGCGGCGCAGAAATTGGCGATGGTTCCCGTCCCGGTGTAGAGGTCGTAAAGCACGTCGCCCGGCCGGAGGTCGGCAAAGTCGCGGGCCACCTTATAAAGTTCGTAGGCCTGCGCGGAATTGGTCTGGTAGAACGACTTGGGTCCCACCTTGAAGCGCAGTCCCTCCATCTCCTCGATGATATGGTCCTTGCCGCGGTAGCAGACCGGGTCGAGGTCGCCCACCGAGTCGTTGAACTTCGTATTGACGATATAGAACAGGGAGGTGATCTCCGGGAATTTGGCCGCCAGATGGTCCATCAGGGCCGTAATGCGGGGCCGGTCGTCGCTGTTGAAGACCACGATCACCATCACCTCGCCCGTCGAGGCCGTGCGGACGATCATGTTGCGCATCAGCCCCTCGTGCGAACGGGCGTTGTGGAACGTGTAGCCGTTCTCCACGCAGAACCGCTTGGCCTCCATGCGGATGCCGTTCGACGGGTCGGGCTGCAACCAGCATTTGCGGATGTCCAGCACCTTGTCGAACATCCCCGGGATGTGGAATCCCACGGCCGGCGCGTCGCCGATGTCGCCCGCCGACTCGATCTCCTCGCGCGTCAGCCAGCGGCGGTCGGCGAAGGTGAATTCGAGTTTGTTGCGGTAGAACTGCGTCTCGGCCGAGCCGAGGCAGGGCGCGATCTCCGGCAGCTCGATCTTGCCGATGCGCGTCAGCTGGTCGCGGACCTGATCGGTCTTGAAGCGCAGCTGCTCCCCGTAAGGCAGGTTCTGCCACTTGCAGCCGCCGCAGACGCCGAAATGCTCGCAGAACGCCTCGGCCCGCAGGGGCGATTTCTTCACATAGCGGACCACGAAGCCCTCCATGAAGCGGCGGCGTTTGGAGCGGATCTGCACGTCGACCACGTCGCCCGGAACGGTCAGCGGAACGAAGACCACCACGTCGTTCCAGCGGCCCATAGCCTTGCCCTCGGCCGCGAGGGTCGTTATTTCAAGCCCCTCGACGAGGGGATAGTTCGCTTTCTTTCTTGCCATCGGTTTTTAACTTTGCGTGCAAAGTTAAAAACAATTCATAATTCAAAATTCATAATTCAAAATTATTTCCCCGCAAAACGTATCGGAACCATCATACGGAACCGTCAACGCTTAATTTTTCATTTTCAATTTTTCATTTTTAATTCGGGCTTTGGCCCGCACGCCGCCCAGCCAGAAGCCCAGCGCGAAAGGCCCGCCGATCAGCACCGCAAGCGCCAGCACAAGGTAGAGCAGGATTTTGCCGACAAGCCCCGGCACGGCGTCGAGCGTCGTCCGGACCAGTTCGTCGCCCGTCGCCCGCAACTGTTCGACCAACGCCTCGCGCTCACGCGTAACGTATTGCTGCAACTCGCCGCGCTGGCGGTCGAAGTCGGCGAAAGCGTTGTCCACCGAAGCGTTCATCGTCCAGATGAGCTGCGTGGCCTGCCGGTTCAGCTCCTCCAGCACCTTGTCCGAAATCTCGGGCAGGTGCTCGGCGACGACCACGATACGGTTGAAACTGCGTTCCAGCGAATCGAGCTGCGCCCCGACCTGCAGGCGCAGGCTGTCCCGCCGGAGCCGCATCTCGAAGATGTCCTTCGACCAGCTCACGCTGTTGGTCACCTGCTGGGTCTGGCCGCTCAGCCGGTCGTTGACGTCGGCCAGCACCTCGGCGATCGAGCCGGTGGCGTAATCGTGTTCGACGCCGGCCGCCCGGAGGTATTCCAGCCACGCGAGGGTCGTGTTGTCGGTCTCGTCGCCCTCGGAGGCGGGGTTGTCGCGCACGTAGTCCGTAACGAACCGCTCCATCAGCGCATAGCGGTCGTCCGGAAGCACCTGCCGGGCGAGCCTTCCGGCCCGGCGGTCGAGCCGCAGAGCGGCGTCGCGGGCGATGTCGCTCTGAAGACCGAACAGCAGCGAATCGGGCGCCTGGGCGAAACCCTCGTTCATGCGGCGGCACAGAATCCACAGGTCGGCCAGCGCCACGTCGGGAATGCCCTGCATGGCGGCGGTCACCCCGGCGCGCGTGGCGCGGATCTTCCACCGCACGGCCGCGACGCGCACATTCACGTCGGGCGACGCAGCGACGATCGAGTCGGCCGCACGGGCCACCTCGCCGGCCATGTCGTAGTAAAAGCCGCGCGTCATCGTCCGCACGTTCATCTGCTCCTTCGACAGAGGGTCGCCCGTGGCCACGGCCACCTTCAGCAGCGAACACCCCGCAAACGACGCCGCGGCGAAAAGCGCGGCCGCCAGTTTCATCCATCCGTTCATCGTCATTCCGTTTACGGGTCCGGCCCGCAATTATCTTTCCAGTTTTTTCACAAAGTCGCGGATGTAGCGCACCGCGACGTAATGGCCCGCCTGGGGCATGTTGCCGTGGTCGAACCCGTCGAATTCCCGGATCTCGACGTCGGGATGCCCCGCCACCTGCATCATGCGCCAGAAATAGGCGTTCTCCTCGTAGCGGCCCAGCATCTCCCGCCCGCGGTCGCCCGAGAGGATCAGGATCGGCGGGCAGTCGGGCCGCACGTAGTTCAGCGGCGCCATGTCGTCCACGACCACCTGCGTATCGGGAATCCCCATTTCGCGGCGTCGCGCGAAATGGGTCACGACCTGCCCGCTGTAAGGGATCAGCGCCGCGAACGCCGTGTCGGGGTCGATGCCGTAGGGCGCCATCCAGCGTTTGTCCAGCCCGATCATCGAAGTCAGGTAACCGCCCGCCGAATGTCCGGCGATGAAGATCAGCCGCGGGTCGCCGCCGTAGGAAGCAATGTTTTTCACCACCCAAGCGGCCGCAGCGGCGGCATCCGCCACGCAGTCGGCGACCTTCACGCGCGGAGCGAGGCGGTAATCCACGCCCACCACGGCGAATCCTTTGCCGCACAACGCTTTCGGAATCTCGCGCCGCCCGCCGGTCAGTCCCCCGCCGTGGAACCACACGACGGTCGGAAATCCCTTCCTATCCGCCGGCCAGCAAATGTCCAGCCGGCAAAGCGAATCGACATAGCCGTCGCCCGCCGCGTCGCGGTAGGCGATGCCGGTTTCGGTCCGGCAGGCGGCCGTCTGGGCCGAAATCCCCGTGCAGAGCAGGGTCAGAGCCGCGAAAAGCGCAAAAAAATCGTTTCATGGAATCAGGTCGTTTTGGGTCATAAAGATAGGTAAAATCCCGTAAAAAACACTATCTTTGCAAAACCGACTGCATTAAAACAGCCATCATTATGAAAATCGCCTGCCTGCAATTCAATCCGATACAGGAAAACACCTACGTCGTCTGGGACGACACCAAAGCGTGCATCGTCATCGACGCCGGAAACAGCAACCCGCGCGAGGACGCCGCGCTGGACAACTTCATCGCCGAGCACGGGCTGAAACCCGTCATGGCGGTCAACACCCACGGCCATTTCGACCACACGCTGGGCGTCGAGCACCTCAAACAGCGCTACGGCATCCCCTTCGCCCTCTCGTCGAAGGACCGGTTCCTGCTGGACAACGCAGCGACGAGCGGTTCGGTCTTCGGCGTGAAGATCGGCGCGATGCCCGCGGCGGACCTCGACCTGGACACCCTGTCCGAAGTGCGTTTCGGCAACACCGCCCTGCGCGTGATCCGCACCCCCGGCCACACCCCCGGCCATGTGGCGCTGTACGAGCCGGACTCGAAATCGCTCTTCACGGGCGACACGCTTTTCCGCGAGTCGATCGGCCGCACCGACCTGCCGGGCGGGGACTACTCGTGGATCATGCGTTCGATCCTCGAACGGCTCATCCCGCTGGGCGACGAAACGGAAGTCTACCCCGGACACGGCGAATCGACCACGATCGGCCACGAGAGCCTCTACAACCCCTTCGTCGTGGAGGTGCTCAACGGGCAGGTGAATTACGACAACTAAGGCCCGTCGTCCGAAATGAACAGACTGCTGCACAAACTTCTCTACCGGATTCTGCCGCTGGGCGGCTACCTGCAAACGGTGAGCGCGATGTTCTTCCTGTCGCACCGGCTGGGTATCGGGCGCCACGCGCCGGCCACGGAATATACGTTCCACCTCGACCGCCTGATGCGGGCGGGCGATCTGGCCATCGACATCGGCGCCAACCTCGGCTACTACGCCCGCCTGATGTCGCGCATCGCCGGCCGCAACGGCCACGTCTACGCCGTGGAACCCGTGGCGCCGATCCGTCGGGTGCTGGAACGCAACCTGAGCGGCTGCGGCAACGTCGACATCCTACCCTATGCGCTCGGCGCCGCCGAGGGCGAGATCCGCATGGGCAACGCCACCGTCCGCACGGGCGGCTACTTCGGCACGGGACAGAATTTCGTGATGGAGGCGGGCGCCGAGGCCGACGTGGAGTTCACCGCCGAGATGCGGCGCGGCAGCGAGCTGTTCGGCCACCTCACGCGCATCGACTTCATCAAATGCGACGTCGAAGGCTACGAAGTCGTCATCATGGAGGAGATGCGGCCGCTGCTGGAACGATTCCGCCCCACGGTGCTCATCGAGACGGGCGGCGAGAACCGCGACCGCATCGTCGCGCTTTTCACCGAACTCGGCTACGACGCCTACACGCTCCACCGCGGGCAGGAGATTCCGCTGCGAGCCGGAAGTAAAAAGGACATCATCTTCCGACCGAAGAAAAAACGTTAATTGCCAAAGCCATGCGTATCGACATACTGACCGTAGTCCCCGAACTGCTCCGCTCGCCGCTCAACGAATCGATTCTCAAACGGGCGCAGGAGAAGGGGTTGGTGGAGATCGTCGTCCACAATCTCCACAACTACGCCCACGACAAACGGAAAACCACCGACGACTACCCCTTCGGCGGCGAAGCGGGCATGGTGATGAAGCCCGAACCGGTCTTCGAACTGGTGGAGAAACTCCAAACCGAACGCCGCTACGACGAGATCGTCTACACCTCGCCCGACGGCGTGCGCTACGACCAGCACGAGGCCAACCGCCTGTCGACGCTCGAAAACATCATCGTGCTGTGCGGCCACTACAAGGGGATCGACCACCGCATCCGCGAACACCTCATTACGCGCGAAATCTCGATCGGCGACTACGTGCTCACGGGCGGCGAACTGGCTGCCTGCGTGATCGCCGACTCGGTGGTACGGCTGCTGCCGGGCGCCATCGGCGACGAGTCGTCGGCGCTCACGGACTGCTTCCAGGACAACCTGCTGGCGCCGCCCGTCTACACGCGGCCGGCCGAATTCCGCGGCTGGCGCGTCCCCGACGTGCTGCTGTCGGGCAACTTCTCCGAGATCGAGGCGTGGCAGGACGAACAGTCGTGGGAGCGCACCCGACGGCTGCGCCCCGACCTGCTGGACGATAAAAACTGACATGCCATGAAGTACTACCTCATCGCCGGCGAAGCGTCGGGCGACCTGCACGGATCGAACCTCATGCGGGGATTGCTCAAAAGCGATCCCGCGGCCCGCTTCCGTTTCTGGGGCGGCGACCGCATGGCCGAAGTCGGCGGAGCGGAGAATCGGGTGCGCGACTACCGCGAAACGTCGTTTTTCGGCATCGTGGGCGTGCTGCGCAACCTGCGAACCATCTCGCGGCAGCTGCGCGAGTGCCGCGAAGATGTGCTGCGCTATGCCCCCGACGTACTGATCCTCGTCGACTACCCGGGCTTCAACATGAAGATGGCGCGCTTCGCCAAGGAGCACGGCATCCGCACCTTCTACTACATCGCCCCGAAAGTGTGGGCGTGGCGCGAATGGCGCGTGAAGGCGATCCGCCGGTACGTCGACCGGCTCTACATCATCTTCCCCTTCGAACGCAACTACTTCCCCCGCCACGGCATCACGCCCGTATTCGAGGGGAATCCGCTGCTCGACGCCATCGCGGCACGGTCGGCGACGCTCCCCTCGCGCGAGGAGTTCGGCCGTGCGAACGGACTGGACGAACGACCCGTGGTGGCGCTCGTGGCGGGCAGCCGCCGCGGCGAAATCGAAGCCAACCTGCCGCTGATGTGCGCGCTGGCGCCCCGTTTTCCGCACTATCAGTTCGTGGTGACGGGCGTCTCGTGGCTCGACCGCGGGCTCTACGACCGCCATCTTGCGGGAACCGACGTGCGCATGGTCGTCGACCAGACCTACGAAACGCTCCGCAACTCCGTCGCGGCGGTGGTCACTTCGGGTACGGCCACACTGGAAACGGCGCTGATGCGCATCCCCGAAGTGGTCGTCTACCGCACCGTATGGTGGCAGGTATGGTTGCGGCCCTACGTGCTGAAAGTGCCCTTCATCTCGCTGGTGAACCTCAACCTCGGCCGTGAGGCGGTGCGCGAGCTGGTGCAGTCGTCGGCCGATCCGACGGAGGCCCAGCGGGCCCTCGGCGCGATCCTGCCGGGCGGCTCCGAACGCGAGCGGATGCTCGGCGACTACGACGAACTGCACGCCGTCATGGGCGGGCCGGGTGCCAGCGACCGCTTCGCCCGCGACATGGTCGCCGAACTCCGCAAGGGAGCGACGAACGGCGACCGCAAAGCATAAAACAGAACGATCCATGAAAGAGACACTCATCATCGCCATCATTCTCGGCGCCTTCGCGCTGCTCGCCTCGCTGCGGGCCGCACGCCTCGACGCGGCCAACGCCGCAAAGCCCCGCCGCAACGGCCGCACGGGCGGCAAAGAGTCTGCCGGAAAGGGAGCGGAGCAGGGGCGGTTGCGCCCCACGATTCTCCGTACGGCGGGCGTCGGCATGGC
>OGLG01001283.1_pt1 | contig 15166 bp, 21 predicted proteins | sample 1572621 | NCBI WGS metagenome assembly OGLG01 (sample SAMEA2581912, study PRJEB24529) | metagenome | biome: Human gut stool | place: China | collected 2011 | reverse complement strand
GTCGTCGTGTACGAGTCCACGGTCTATCCGGGCGTGACCGAAGAGGTCTGCGTCCCGATCCTTGAGGCCGAATCCGGCCTGCGGTGCGGAGCCGACTTCACGGTGGGCTATTCTCCGGAGCGGATCAACCCCGGCGACAAGGTGCATACGCTTGAAACCATCAAGAAGATTGTTTCCGGAAGCGACGCGCCGACGCTGGATCTGCTGGCGGAGCTGTACGGGACGGTCGTGCGCGCGGGCATCCACCGTGCCCCCAGCATCAAGGTTGCGGAAGCCGCCAAGGTCATCGAGAACTCGCAGCGCGACATCAATATCGCCTTCGTCAACGAACTCTCGAAGATCTTCACCCTCATGGGCATCGACACCACGGATGTCCTCGAGGCCGCCTCGACGAAATGGAACTTCCTTCCTTTCAAGCCCGGACTTGTCGGCGGCCACTGCATCGGAGTAGACCCCTACTATCTCGCCCAGTGTGCGCAGCGCCACGGCTACAACCCCGAGATCATCCTCGCCGGACGCCGCATGAACGACGGCATGGGCGCCTATGTCGCCGACCGCGTTGTGAAGCTCATGCTTAAGAAAGGCATCCAGGTTCTCGACAGCGAGATTCTGATTCTCGGCTTCACCTTCAAGGAGAACTGCCCCGACGTGCGCAATACCAAGGTCATCGACATCGTCCGCGCCCTCGGCGAATACCGCCTGAGCGTCACGGTCTATGACCCGTGGGCCAACCCCGAAGCTGTCCGCCGCGAATATGGCATCGAAGTCACCAACGAGCTCCACGAGGGCATGCGCTACGACGCAGTGATTGCCGCCGTGGCCCACAATGCCTTCGACGATCTCGAACTGCAGCCTCTGCTAAAGGATGACTCCGTTGTTTTCGATGTAAAGGCAACTCTCTGTCGAGATGCCGTTGACGGCCGCCTGTAATTATAAAATTATAAACACGTAATACGCAAGCCGACAATTAGTATTTCGTTATTGCTATAATCATTTAGGCTTATAATCCGAGAAAAAATAATCATTAGTAGCAATCTGAATAACCAATTGAATACTTGTCCATGACAGATAACAAACGTGTGGCTAAGAATACTTTGGTGCTCTATATACGAATGTTTGTCACCATGGCAATTGGTATGTGGAGTACACGTCTAGTACTCAATGCACTCGGATTTACTGATCAAGGGCTGTATAATGTAGTTGGTGGATTTGTAGGATTATTTGGGCTTGTAACAGCATCGGTTTCTGGATCTATTATGCGTTTCCTCACTTATGAAATAGGGCGCAAAGACAATGATGCTATTAATCGGGTGCTACAAAATTCTATTACAGTCCAGTGGATTCTTGGAATAATAATACTCATTCTGGGAGAAACTATTGGTTTATGGTTTGTAAATAATAAGCTTGTTATTCCAAATGACAGGATATTCGCTGTAAATATAGTATACCAGTTTTCAATTGGCAGTATTTTCATAGAGCTAATTTCCAGTGCACAGAGTGCATTAGTAATTGCCAATGAAAAGATGCGTGTATATGCAGCCATTTCAATCATACGCTCAGTGCTGACATTGTTAATAGGAATAGTCCTGACATTCTTTGGTGGAGATCGATTGATTCTATATGTTGCATTAGTATTTTCAGTATCGTTAGGAATCCGTTTTTTTTATACAATATATTGCAAACGATCATTTAGTTACTTACAATTTAAATTCCGCTTAAATAAAGACCTTTTCATACCAATTTTCAAGTTCGCAGGTTGGAACAGCATCGGAACTACAGCGGGAATTTTGCGAGCATCAGGTACTAGCGTTTTATTGAATATATTCGGGGGACCAATCGCAAATACAATTAACGGCATAGCCAATTCTGTATCAAATATCGTAACTATCTTTGTAGGCGATTTTACTACAGCATATTCTCCACAAATAACAAAAAAATATGCTGCACAAGAATATACTTCATTAGTCCCATTTCTTTATCAATGCTCAAAATTTTCATTCGGGCTCATGTCGGTAATGGCCGTTCCTATTATCCTGAATGTGAAACCACTACTAATACTATGGTTGGGAAAAATACCAGAAGGTACGATTAATTTTGTGCAATTAATTATAATCTATGCATTAATAGAATGTTATAGTCGCCCACTCATAACAGCTCAGAATGCTACAGGCAATATCAAGAATTATCAAATTATAGTTGGTGGCATCTTATTGTTAACGATTCCATTGACATATTTTTTCTTAAAATTAAATTTACCCATATATTTTGCATATATTTCGATAATAATTACATCTTTGGGAGCATTCATAGCCCGTATGATCATGCTCCAAGGATTGATACCTTTCTGGGACATCAAAGAATTCTTTTTCCGTGTAATTGTAAGAACTATTCTGTCTCTTGCAATATCATTCTCATTTCCGGCAATTTTGCATTTATGGTTGCCTAATAACATTTATTTTACGATAATACAATGCTTTATCAGCTTCATATGGAGCTGTGGAAGTGTATTTTTTATAGCTTGCAATAAACACGAAAGGAGTGAGATCATAGCGATGACAAGAAAAATTGCATCAAAATTAATCATCAAACGTGGCTAAAGCTCATATTCAGATAAAAGATCATTCCGATTGTTGTGGATGCAGGGCATGTGAATCCAAATGTCCCCCAAAATGCATCATAATGAAATCTGATGCTCTAGGATTCAGATATCCAGAAGTGGATGAATCTAAATGTATTTCTTGTCGAGCTTGTATAGCAGCATGTCCAATCATTAACCAATGTAATAGCCGCAATCCCATTAAACAATTTGCTGCAAAAAATACATGTAACGATGATAGACTTAAGAGTTCTTCAGGCGGAATCTTTATAGCACTTGCACAATATATAATTCGAAAAGGAGGCGTGGTTTTCGGTGCGGTTTTTGATCGAAATTGGACTGTATACCATCGGGCCGCTGAAACTATGGACGAGGTATATAAAATGATGGGAAGTAAATATATACAAAGTGATACGCGGCATACATTCTTAGAAGCAAGAGAATATTTGAAACAAGGCCGAAAAGTATTGTATACCGGTACTCCATGTCAAATATCCGGGCTTAAGCATTTTTTAAAAACAGATTATCCTGATCTGTTTACTGTCGAAGTCATCTGTCATGGCGTTCCCTCTCCTAAAGTCTGGTTAAGCTATCTTAATGAGCGAATGATGTTGGAGCCACACGATACAAATAATATTGACTCAATATCTTTTAGAGACAAAAAGGATAGCTGGAAAAAATACCGAATCAGCATCAAAAAAGGTTCTGATACAATCAATGAGCCTTTCCCTTTGAACGATTATATGCAAGTATTTCTACGAAATTGGTCATTAAGGCCCTCATGTTTCAAGTGTAGAGCGAAATCCGGCACAAGTCAAGCAGACATTACCATAGGGGACTTTTGGGGAATAGATAACCTTGATATAATGAATGATGATGACAAAGGTATATCATGCATAATTTGTCGTTCACAAAAAGGAATAAATCTGATTTCTGGATGTGATCAATTAAAATTAGCTCAAACTAATTATCAAACTATTCTAAAGAATAACTTAAGTTTGGAAAACAGCGCTGAATATTCCAATGATGCATACCGATTTCAGAAATTGTTTCCCTCAAAAGGTTTTTACGAAACGAAGAGACTAATTGAAAATCCTCCGTTTTATTACAAAATAATTCGATCCATAAAATATCGTTTTAGAAATATTTTCACATGAAGATCGGCATATTCACACAGCCGTTAGGTTATAACTACGGAGGCATATTACAGAACTGGGCTCTTCAACAGGTGCTAATAAGTCTTGGACATGAACCAGTTACCATCATTTATTTCAGGCGCTGGAATATTAACGCTTTTATTAATGATTGTTTATCCGTCGCAAAATACATTATTAAGCATTTAATACATCATACGAACAGAAATGTAGGTGTTCTGCCTTGGCGAAGAAACCGATTCCTAAAACAATTTATTAAAAATAAATTGTTTACGACATCTGACATTTATCCCATAACTTATAACAACTTGGCTAAATTCAGATTCGACAGATATATCGTTGGGAGCGATCAAGTTTGGCGTCCGATGTATAACAAGGGGCATTTAAGTGAGATGTATTGTGATTTCTTAAACGACAACAACAATACTCCATGTATCGCATACGCTGCCTCGTTTGGAACCGCAGAATGGGAATATACGGATGAGCAGACGAATCTTGCCAGACAAAATATCCAGAAGTTCATGAAGGTATCTGTGAGGGAGAAGTCTGGAGTAGCTTTATGTCAGCAGTATTTAAATGTTGACGCAGAGTTGGTCTTGGATCCGACATTACTTCTGGAGAAAGAAGATTATTCTTCATTGCAACTGAAGCGCAAACATTTAAAGGCAATAGATAATAAATTTGTCGGGGTCTATTTACTGGATATGTCCGTAGAAAAAAAAGATATAGTAAAGAGAGTATGCGCTTTAATTGGCAAGGAGCCACGATTCATCGGTCAGCCGCTTGACAGTGCAGAAACAAGACCTCCTATATCTGAATGGTTATCTGACATTTCCAACAGCGAATTTATAATCACGGATTCTTTCCATGGAACTGCATTTGCGATAAATTTTAAAAAGCCGTTTATTGCATTGGACAATCTGGAACGTGGATCAGATAGATTTACGTCTTTACTTGATCTATTTAATTTGAGAGAAAGACTAATCAATCCGCTCAATGTAACACATCTTGAAGAGATTATAGATTCTAAAATCAATTGGGAGTCAATTGAACGGATAAAAAAGAGTCTGGTTTCTAAATCAATGAATTTCATTAAAGAAAGTCTTTCTATTCGGTAGTGACATGAAAAAACACGCATATTTGATAATTGCGCATACGGATGAATACTGCCTGACTCGACTGCTGGAATGTATTGATGATGAGAGAAATGACATATACCTTCTTATTGATAAAAAAAGTTCGTTGAATTTTCAGTTTCAAACGCAATATAGCAGTTTCTACCTGCTTGAAAGATATGATATTCGGTGGGGAGATATTTCTCAAGTCGAGGCCGAACTTAGACTTCTTGAAGCGGCTACTGCAAAGTCTCATTACCACTATTATCATTTGCTATCCGGTCAGGATCTACCTATAAAAACACAAGACTTTATCCATAACTATTTCAACTCCACGATATCGGGAGAAAATTACATCGCTTTCTTTGACAGCGCCGAATATCTGAATGATCTTAAAGAAAGAGTGATATATAGAGTCCCGTTTACTCGATCACTTCGATGTAATGGTATTAAAGGATTGTTATTAAATAAGCTCCGAAATCTCGCTGTGGATTTTCAGAGGCATTTGGGTATTAAACGTAAGATTGACAATACTGATTTCAGAAAAGGAGCAAATTGGTTCTCAATTACTGATGAATTTGCTCGATATGTCCTATCTCATCGCGCTTGGATAATTAAGACGTTTTCGCATATCATTTCCTCTGATGAACTTGTATTACAAACTTTAATATGGAATTCTCCATATAAAGGAACAATACATAATATAAGAGATGAATATGAAGGATGCATGAGAGCCATTGATTGGAATCGTGGCACTCCATATGTCTGGAGAAATCGCGATTACGATGAATTGATTGCTTCCGATAAATTATTCGCCCGGAAATTCGATTCAAAAGTTGATCGGGATATTATTGATACGATATTTAAGCGGGTAGTTTGTAAGCGTCAAAATGCAAATTGTACGGAATATTAATCACCCGTTCAGAATTATTAAAAATTGGCACTGTCCATAATTTTTGTTGGTAATGCCAATTATAATGAAAATAGGACAGATTCAAACTGAGAGTGATAACATTATTGATAGTCGTAAATTGAATAGTGATGAGAATATCAGCATTTTTCAAAAGAATATATAGATATGTCCGTAGGGAATTAAAATTACTCCGATATTTAATATCAAAATACATCGGCTTCCCAAGGGTTATGTCAATAGAAGAGTCGATTGAGCGCATACATAAAAACCGGCTATCTATCAGTAGGTTTGGCGATGGAGAATTGGCTCTTATGCTGGGGCAGGATATCAATTTCCAAATATTTGACGCTCGACTTGCTCGAAAACTGGAGAACACAATTCGTTCTGAGAATCCGTCTCTAATGGTTTGTATTCCTGACTGCTTTTCTGCTGAAGGGCTGAACTCATTGTGTGATATTGACAGAATCTTTTGGCATAATCATCTCAGAAATTTCAGTCTTCAGTGGTTAAGGAGATTGAATCGTAAATCAGTATATGGAAACACCTGGCTATCACGAATCTATTCAATGAAATGGGATAAACCAAAGGCATATTCCATATTCTTAAAGCTTGAAAAGCTATGGAAGGATCGCGATATAATTTTGATCGAAGGGGCATATTCTCGTTTAGGCGTAGGAAATAATTGTTTTGCAAGTGCTCGTAGTATTAGACGGATTCTTGCTCCAGCTAAAAATTCATTTGAACGTTACGACGAGATTCTTTCTACCGCACTTTCTATGGGGGGGAAATTTTGTTTGTTCTTGCCATGGGGCCGTCAGCGACAGCAATGGCAGCTGAACTTGCTGATGCCGGCCGTCAAGCTTTAGATATGGGTCATATAGATATTGAATATGAATGGATGAACGCAGACGTTAAACAAAAAATTCCAATCAGGGGTAAATTCTCTAACGAAGCGTTTTTGACCGGCACAAGTGCGACAGAAGTATACGGTGAGCTTACAAATGAGGAAGTGAGAATCTATAAGTCTCAGATAATTGCAGATTTCTCGTGAAATATTGTATCAAACGAATACAAATATCTATCGAACTCGGCAATGGTGAAAGCAATTAAAGATATGAGCCTAATCAGTATTATCGTTCCATGTTATAATGCCAAAGATTATATTGGACGCCTTATTGAGAGCGTTCTCCAACAAACCTATGCCGACTGGGAACTTATTCTGGTCGATGATGGGAGTAAGGACAACACGGCGGATATTTGCAATCAATTTCTGATTAAAGATGTTCGCATCCGCTATTTTTACCAGAAAAATTCGGGTGCTTCTTCTGCCAGAAACCGAGGAATCAATGTGGCACAGGGAGAGTTTATCTGTTTTGCTGATGCTGATGATTGGCTTGAATGCAGCTATCTTGAGAATATGATTGATGGCATGGCGACATCAGACGTTGATTTCGTTGTCGGAGGGTTCAAGGAACTTAATCGCGGTTATATCAAAAAATGGCAGTCACAGAATGTTTTCTACACAAGAGAATCATTCGGTACCGCAGTTACTTGTCACGATACCGGTCATTTATTATTATCGCCATACGCTAAGCTGTATAAAACTGACATCATATTGAACCATCATCTTCGTTTTCCAGATGGAGTACGGGTAGGTGAAGACCGTATATTTGTCTATCAGTATATGTTCATCTGCAAATCAATATTATTTATCGGAACATTAGATTATAATTATAATCGTAGAAGTGAATCCGTATCAAAATCAATTGCGACGTTCGAGTCAGTGCATAATGATTACCTGGCTGCCGAAGCACTATTATCCGAAACAATAGATAAATGTCATATTGTGAATAAAGAACTCGGTTTTTTGGCATCACTAAGGTCATTTCATCTACAGCGCATGTTAAGTTCTCTTCTGATTCCGATGAATATATTCAAACGAGCTAAATACCTTCATAAAATTGATGGAAAATCTCTTTTAAACGACGAATTAACATCATCGTATAAACTACGATTAATACATACTCTTCTTTCACTGAAATTGTATTTTTTGACAAGTCTAATGATTTCGCTAAAGTGCCGATCTAACAAACGGTGATATGACTCCAAAAAGAAAGATATTGTTTATAATACCGACTATGCGGGGAGGAGGCGCGGAACGTGTGCTGATTGATGTCCTCAATAGATTTGATTTCGAGCGGTACAATGTAACTCTATTATTGATTAATAAAGAGGGGGATTTATATAATCAGATACCTTCTGCTGTCACTAAAATCGCATTATATGATTCATCAACCCCCAAATTACCTATTATCGAGAATAAGTATACCCAAAAAATATTTCTCAGACTGCGATGTCTGATTAAACTTTCGCCTTTTAAACGATTTGATACTATAATCTCATTTTTAGAGGGAGAAGCTTTATTCCTACATACCATTCTGTTTAACAGAAGTAAACGAGATGTTTCATGGGTGCACACGGATATGTCCATAAATCATTGGACAACTAATATCTACCCTCTCTTATGGCAAGAACGGAAAGCATATAATATGATGAACCGCATTGTTCTGGTTTCGGAACAAGCTAAAATAGGATTTGAAAAGACATTTGGGCTCAATTCGAAATTACAAGTTTTATATAATCTCATAGACAGGGAGACGATAATTTCAAAAAGTATTGAGACTTGCCCGATAGTTAAGTCGTCAAAGCATGTGATATGTACTGCAGGAAGATTATCTAAAGAGAAACGACATGACAGATTAATCAAAGCTATTACAATTCTTCGCAACGAGTATCAGTTGGATGTTGAACTGTGGATAATAGGAAAAGGCGATAATTTACCAAAACTGGTCGATTTGGCAAATAATTTAGGCATTAAAGACAGCATTTCTTTTCTCGGATTTAAGACAAATCCATATCCTTATATTAAATCGTCAGATATTTTTGCTTTGTCTTCAGATACAGAAGGTTATCCTTTAGTAATATGTGAGGCTCTGTGTCTTGGCAAGCCAATCGTATCAACCGACACAACAGGGCCTTCGGAACTGCTTGCGGATAATGTAGGGATCCTCACTGAAAAAGATGAGAACAGTCTTGCTGCCGGACTGGCGAAACTATGTCAGGAACCGGCTCTTCTAACTGAGTATTCCAAACGCTCCATAAAAAAAAGCATGGACTTCTGCCCCGAAGAGATAATGAATGAAATCTATGATATAGTTAATTGACTATCGGGATGAATTTATATCTGGCGGAAAGGAAGCCTCTATACGAGGGGACAAAAACGTTACCTGCCGTAAATACCCTGAAATTATTTATGGCGCTAATGGTTGTCGGCATACATTTGCCATTTTACGGGAAGTTGTATGTTTTTGATTTTCTCAGAATTGCTGTGCCTGTATTCTTTATGATATCAGGATATTTTCTCCCGACTAACAAAGGGCAGCTTTCGTCAAAAAAAATATTGAAGGCTGCGAAAAAAATCATAATGCTGATTGTTATCTACAATCTCGTTTATTTAGTCTGGAAATTTATCAGGAAAGGCAGCATCAGCTTCTCCCCTCTGGTGGCGATAGTTGATGGTGGAGGAATTTGTGAACCGCTTTGGTATCTGACAGCCTACGTTTGGGCATTAGCTTGCATTTATCTATTTGTAAAACTAAAACTTGACAAGCTATTGTTTTTTCTTATACCCATAGGTCTGGCCATAAACCTGTTGATGGGGACATATTCGTCGTTATTATTCGATGTGCAGCCTGTGTTTATTACAGCCAGTTGGCTAAATCGCAATTTCTTTACTGTCGCGTTACCATGCATAGCAATCGGCATCGCTGTAAGATTGCATCAAGACTTTCTGCTCAGCAATAAACTAACGTTAATATTAATCCTGTTATTTGGAATCGGATTACTTTGCGAAAGATATTTAAGTACATGACAAAAATTTGAACACATCGAATTTCGGCTTGTAGAGCGGTCTTAGAAGAACGTTTGCGATTTCTTCCAGACCATACTTGATTAGTGATTTGGCTCTCTTGCCGTGTTTCAATATTCTGATAGCTTTTACATTGATATCCTTATGTTCACCAACAAGATACGCCCACGCCAATGCAATACAGACCATCGCCGTAAGACGAGCGATGCGGTTGATGTCGCGCAGGTGGGTGTCCTCGATGTTGAAGCCGGAGGATTTCATAGCTCTGAAGCATGTCTCAATCTGCCATCGTTGTTTGTAAGTGGCAACGGCCTCTTCGGGGCGGTTATAACAAATCAGAATTTGCAGTTCAGGCACGCCATCGGAGTTTTTCAGCAAGGCTCCGGAAATATAGACATATTCCCCTTTGAGGAGAAACAGCTTGTCGTAGACACGTTCCTGGCCGAGCTTAAGACCGTGAAACAGATGCCACGCCCTGACATCCTGGCAGGATTTGGGATTGCGCAACCAAAAATTCTGTTTAATCCGCAGATAGTATCGGATGCGTCTGTTGTTGAGATATTCGACCCATTCCTTGCCGACAAACTCGCGGTCGGCAACAAGAGAGTCGATACACTCGGCTCCGAACAATCGTATAAATCTATCAATCAGCCACGTCCGTTCTTTCCAATTGGAATTGCCGCGTTTGTCGAGCATGGTAAAGAGCAGAGGAAAGGCAACACCCTTGTAAGTGACACCAAGCATAAGGATATTGATGTTGACCTCACCGAATTTCCAGTTGGTGCGGTCAAGGCTCAGGACCAGTCCTGTCTTGACGGGCAGAAGAGCAAATATCACTTTGGCGATAAGGTCAAGGTTGAGGGCATATCCGGCAAGGAACCTTTGCAGACGGCGCAGGTTGGAATCACGCTCCACACACGTAGGCATTGCAGATGCTATCTTGTGGAGACTGACTGTCTGCACAACGCAAAGTGCCTGAAGAACAAACGCAAGCAATTTTATGCGGGCAAGATTCATTACCGAGCCAAGATGCTCTTGCATAATCGGGACAATTTGATTAACTTTGCCATTGTCCCTGAGAGTTGTCGTAACTTTCATGGAAAAAGCGGTCAAACTTTTCTTTAAAGTTACTAATTTTCAGGGACTTTTACAAGTAATAACTAATTAAAAATCAATCATATAACTGACAAAAATTAATTTTTGTCATCTACTAAAGAGCATAATAAAGAGTTCCTGACCAAGAACTGCGAAAGTGACACAATCCGACAGGGAGGCGTAGGAGGTGTATGGTCAGTACTGTGCTATAAACTGCCTGATGCAAAACTTACGCTTGGTGGTAATTCTGTAACTATACCGACTATGGAAGTTCAGACAGAGCAACAAGCCAATTATTATATGGACGACAATAACCTTGGCTTAAGAAGCATGATCCTGTTCCGCAAAGTACGCTTCAACCTCGAAGACATGATTCTGTCGACAGACCTGTGAGTGATATTTATTTATCTTCGCGACCAGGTTTTGCTCTGTCGGCAAAGTACGCCGAATGAACTCTATATGTGCGAATCCCAACCAAAATAATAAAAGCCAAAGCAAACAGTCCTGCACTTCCGCGCAATAATAGCATCTGTCTGACCGACAATCTGTCAAGACAAAACAGTGCCACGCCAAGAAGTATTATACAGAGAACTATACACAACATGGCCGCATTTCTTAACCTTATGTTGGTTTTCTCGTTAAAGTACTTTCGTAGAGCCCTACGCCTTTCTTCGTTATTTTCGAAATAATTCGCCATATTCTATTTGATGTTATATCTAACATAACAATTATTTGACGAAGAATATCGATCGATACTAATATCGCTATGTCAAATAATGAGAACTGAGTCTATTCAATATTTAAAAGTTGAGTTACTTCATCTTTTAACTTCGGGATATCGTTGATGACAATGTTCCAGATGATATGCGGTTCGAGGGTGTCGTAAGCATGCACCACATAGTTGCGAGTGCCTTTGATGTTTTTGGCATTGGTTATGGCTATGTCGGCATCGAGTTGAAGAATCTTCGACATCGCTTCTCCTATAATGCTGACATTACGCTCAATAGCTCTTTTGAACATAAGGTCATCAAGATAAACTTGATATTGCCGTGGCCGTTGGGAAAGAAAGAATTCAATCTCCTCGATTGCCAAAAGAATATCATGAAGATATTTCTTAATGGTCCTATCCATAGATCAACTGTTTAGTCTCATTCAATTCTTCCTTAAAATAAGGATTCCGTATGCAATCTTCATCAACGAGATCTATCTTGCGCCCCATCAACTCCTGCAATCCGATGTAGAATTGAATTCTATTTTCGCCGGCTACTAATGGATCTTCTTCATGGTGGAATGTCGCGGAAAAATCCACATCGCTTTTATCATTGAAACGCGGCGTAAGGATTGAACCGAAGACATACAGAGTCTTGACCTTATACTTCTTGCATAAGGCGATAATCTTCTGCAGATTGTCTGTAATCAGATGCACGAATGAAATATTAAAATAGAATTGAGAAGAGATATATGGTAGAAAAGGAGAAAGGCTGCAATGCTGCCAATTGTGACAAGCATTGCAGCCTTTGTTATTTATGGGTTATTCCGGAGGGATTAGTCCTCTATCGCAGCCTGCGCCGCTGCCATATTTGTTTGATATTCTTTATGTTGTGAAATTGTTCTAAACATAGTCTAAACAAATTTTGGCTTCGAGGTTAAACTTTGCCTTTCGACACCGTTTTAGTCCTCTATCGCAGCTTGCGCCTCTGTAATTGTCCTTTGATAGTGAAGCAGATAGCAAGTAACTCTAAACTATCTCTAAACAATCGCCATAGAGGGCTTACGCAGTTCGAGATGCGTTGACTCGGTCTAACGTTCTTAGCCTGGTTCTACATAATTATTTCCTTTCTTTATAAAGGGTTATTATCTCGTCTTTGTCTCGCAAGTTGGATTTCAACTGCTCGACGCTGTCTTTGAGTCCGCCGATCTGGTCGCGAAGATCCGCAACCGTACCTTCCCTTTCCTCCAACTTGACCTTTAGAATTTCAAGTTGGGAGAGGATGGCGGTCTCTCCGATATTGTTGTTCACATCTCCATCCCCCAACGCGACTGCCGAGAGGTAGGCGCTGATGTTGGTAGGGAACTGACAGAACAACGCGAAGAAGTTAAAGTCAAGTGCTCGACTAATCTTTATGAGCTTCTTCGTTTCAATCGTCTCTCTTTCGAAGATTCGATTGACATGCTGCTGAGGGACACCTATAAGACGGCCAAATTCCGTCTTGGTCATCTTCAGTTCGTCAAGGCGTTCTTTGATTGCCTTTCCGATGTGTACCTCTTTCAGTTCAATATTAAACATTAAACAGCGAAAAATACTTAAAACGATACACCATTTCTTGTTTGATTAAACATTAAATGGTTACTTTGCGTTTCCAAAGTACGGTAATACTTTGGTGCAAAGTTAATCATTAATCATTAATCCACCAAATTAAACAAGAAAAAATGACTGAAATCACTCAAAAAATCCGCCCGACTCTGTTCGAGATGGCGGTTGGAGACACAGTAAAGTTCCCCATTTCTCGGCTGAAAAGCGTTCGCACACAAGCATCCGAACTTGGCATGATGTATGAGCGCCAATACACAACGAAAACCAATCGCTCCGATAAGTCTATCGAGGTGACGAGAATCCAATAATCCGCTGATTATGGCTTTCCTTCAATTCCTCGATAGGCTTATTCCATACGACACCTTCCTCAACGATGTTGCGGCAAGGGTCGTAAGTATGCTTAAAACAGACATGAACGACCCAGAATATGTTAGCCAAAGAAAGGCTTATGATATGTTCGGGCGTGCGAATGTCGAGCGTTGGAGAAAACAAGGAAAGGTTGAACCGAGCGTACGACCTGGTAAGGTTGAATACCGCACCGCCGATCTTCGCCTTCTCCAACGAGTTAAACAGGACTACTTCAAGGATTAATCATTTATGACGAACAACGATATAAAGCATATTGAGGCCACGCAGCTCAACGCCTTTCTTGACACTCTTTCCTATTGGGAGAGGGTCGAGTTCGTGACCGGCGTAACCAAACTGGCCGGTGTCCGGCGGCAGACCTTCTTCAACTGGAAGTGTATGGCCTGCCGCATACCCGAACACGCCAAACAGATTATCGAGGACGAGGCCGGGAAGCGTATCTTTGACGATACGGCCACCGACACAGAGCAACCGCAGCCATGATTGAAATACGCCCCAAATGCGACCCCGACGGTGTATTTTCGGTTAAGCGGACTTGTGCCGAACTTGGCGTCTGCCACAAGACCCTGCGCAAACTGCGCCGCATGGGTCTGATCTCTCCCTGCAACGGCAATCCGCGCAGACTCAAATACACCGGCCAGTCAATCATCGACTGCTGGGATAAAGCCAAAGAATTATGATAAGCGACAAGACAATAGAGGCGGTACGCAATCTCGACATCGAGGATGTTATGAAATCGTGGGGGCTGGAGTTCCGTCGGCGAGGCTCAACGATGTTCGCCTCATGCCCGTTCCACTCGGAGAAAACGCCCTCTTTCTCAATCACGCCCGGCAGAAACCTCTGGTACTGCCACAGCTGCCACCGTGGAGGCGACGGCATCAAGTTCTACGAGGAGCGCGAGGGGATGGACTTCTTACAGGCCGTAGAAGCCATAGCCAAAGCCAACAATCTGCATATCGAATACACCCGGGAAGAACAGACCGACGAGCAACGGGAGGCGGCGAAACTGAAAGAATCAGTTCTGGCCACCGTCGCTTTGGTGCATAAATTTTTCTTCGATCAGCTGCGAGTGGAACTGAGCGACGAAGCCCGCGCAGCCCGTGAGTACGCTTACTCACGATGGCCGGAGGATTTCTGCTCTACCTGCGGCATCGGTCTGGCTCCTAAGGATGGTAAACTTCTTATGGAATACTGCAAGAGCAAAGCTGTCACAGAAGATCTGCTCGTGCAGTCCGGCATTTACAAACGGGATGAAAAGAGCGGTCGGATATATACCTTGTTCCGCAACCGCCTTGTTATCCCTATCCGCGACCGTTTCGGTCGCGTCATTGCCTTCACAGCCCGCTATCTCGGCGATGATAAGGCCGACAAGGTAGGGAAATACATCAACTCGTGCAACTCGTCGGTATTTACCAAAGGTGAGTCCGTTTTCGGCATCGACAGGGCAAGCCGTTGCCGTGATGCGCTATACTATAATATCGTCGAGGGTGCGCCCGATGTCCTGCGCCTCCAGTCCATCGGTCTCGACAACACCGTCGCCACTCTCGGCACCGCCTGGAGTGGCGCGCAGTTCGACATCCTCAAAAAGCATATACAATCCCTATGCTTTATCCCGGACTCCGACCCTCCGAAAGATGAACCTTTCGGGCCCGGCTTCAAGGCCGTTATGACTAACGGAGCCGAAG
>OGLG01001277.1_pt1 | contig 15216 bp, 10 predicted proteins | sample 1572621 | NCBI WGS metagenome assembly OGLG01 (sample SAMEA2581912, study PRJEB24529) | metagenome | biome: Human gut stool | place: China | collected 2011 | reverse complement strand
GGAAAATAATACTCTTACGGCACAGGCATAACGACACAATCCCCGGAGCTTCTGCTTCGGGGATTGTCCTTGTCGCCTGCACCGCCTGCTACACCTACCCCGCGATGCGGCTCCCATCCCAAAAACCCGACGCAGCATAACGGCAAAACGAGAGGCGGTTCCGCAGGGAACCGCCTCTCGCGCATCCGTAATCCGGCCCGCCGTTACTTGCGAACCTTCACAATGATCTTGCGTACATTGCCCTCGCCGATCATCGGCGCATGGCCGTCCTCGGGGAAGAAGATCGTGAACTGCCCCGGGCGCAGCGTATAGAAGGTCTGCGGCTCATCGTCGAAGAAACGGATATCCTTCCCGGCATCGAATTCGCCCAGCGGCTTGCGCAGGTCGGCACGCTCGCTCCACCCGAAGGTCTCCTGCTCACCGCGGATCAGCACCTGGATGTCGATATAGGCGTCGTGTATTTCGAGTTTGGCATCCGCCGGTTTTTTCAGCTCTGGTTCCATTACGTTGACATAGATGTCCTTGCCGTCGAGTTCGTGAATACCCGGTTCCATCGTCGTCCAGTCGGTCGAGGCGATCAGTTCGAAAGCCTGTTTCATGCGCGGGCTTACGCCGTAGTAAAGCGCGCTGTTTTTCAGAGAGTCTAAAATCATATTCTTTATTTGTTTTTCGGTTCTGCGTTCGTCCGCCGCCGAATTCTGCGACCCCGCGGAGCGAATACAAAGTTAACAAGATTTTTTGTTTTGACAAAGTGGCGGAAAAAGCATTATATTTGATGTCGGAACGTCTTACCGGACCGCACCCGATTCGGCTTGGACTCCACCCCGCTTTTGCGTACCTTTAATAAAAACATACCGATCATGGACTTTACGGAAATCAGACTTTCGGGCAAAACCCGTCGTGAACACGATCTGCTGGGCGAAATGGAAATCCCGGCGGAGTATTATTTCGGCGTGCAGACCATGCGCGCGGTGGAGAATTTCCACATCAGCCGCGTGCGGCTCAACTTCTTCCCGGAGCTGATCCGCGCCCTGGCCGACGTCAAGCAGGGCGCCGCGATGGCCAACCGTGACCTGGGACTGCTCGACCCGGCGATCGCCGACGCGATCATCCGAGCCTGCGAGGAGCTGCGCGCCGGGAAACTCGAGGAGCAGTTCGTCGTCGACATGGTGCAGGGCGGCGCCGGCACGTCGACCAACATGAACGCCAACGAGGTGATCGCCAACCGGGCGCTCGAACTCCTCGGCCATGAAAAGGGCGAATATCAGTTCTGCCACCCCAACAACCACGTCAACCTCTCGCAGTCGACCAACGACGCCTACCCCACGGCCGTGAGGATCGCACTGGTGCGCAGCATCGAGAAACTGGTGGCCTCGCTGCGCGAACTCATCGCGGCGTTCCACGCCAAGGGCGAGGAGTTCTCCGGCATCATCAAGATGGGCCGCACGCAGCTTCAGGACGCCGTGCCGATGACCCTCGGACAGGAGTTCGAAGCCTACGCCGCCAACCTCACCGAGGAGACCGAGCGGCTGACGGCCAACATGAAACTTTTCTTCGAGATCAACATGGGGGCCACGGCCATCGGAACGGGCATCAACGCCGACCCCGACTACGCCGGGCTTTGCACCCGTTACCTGCGCGAGATCACCGGACTGCCGCTCGTCGAGGCGTCGAACATGATCGAGGCCACGAGCGACACGGGCGCCTTCATTATGAACTCCTCGGCCCAGAAACGCCTTGCGGTGAAACTCTCGAAAATCTGCAACGACCTGCGGCTGCTCTCGTCGGGTCCCCGCTGCGGGCTGAACGAGATCAACCTCCCGCCGCGCCAGCCGGGATCGTCGATCATGCCGGGCAAGGTCAACCCCGTGATCCCCGAAGTCGTCAACCAGGTAGCGTTCCGCGTCATCGGCAACGACCTCACCGTGACGATCGCATCGGAAGCCGGACAGCTCGAACTGAACGTCATGGAGCCGATCATCGTCCACTGCCTGTTCGAGAGCATCGAAATGCTGATCAACGCCATGAACACGCTGCGCGAGAAGTGCATCGCCGGCATCACGGCCAACGAGGAGGTCTGCCGCCGGATGGTCTTTAACAGCATCGGGCTGGTGACGGCGCTCAACCCCTATCTGGGCTACGAAACGTCGAGCATGCTGGCCAAGGAGGCCCTCAAAACCGGCAAGGGCATCTACGACCTCGTACTCGAGCATAAGCTGATGAGCGAAGAGGAGTTGCACAAGGTGCTGCAACCCGAAAACATGGTCCACCCGCGCAAGAAGATCGGAGAGTGACCGAACGGAACAGCCCCGGCCCGATGAGCCGGGGCTGTTCATTCCGCCGGGCCGCTATTCCGCCAGCCCGTAACGGCGCATCAGGGGCTTCACGTCGGGCACGGCGCCGCGGAAACGCACGTACTGCGCCAGCGGCTCGTCATAGCCCGCTTCGGTCAGGATATGGCGGCGGTAACGGCGCGCGGTTTCGGGATCGAAAATATCGCCCGTGCCGGTGAATGCCGCGAAGGCATCGGTGTCCAGCACCGCCGACCACGTGTAGGAGTAGTACTGCGCGGGGTAACTGCTGGCGAAGATGTGGTTGTAATAGGTCGTCCGGAAGCGTAAAGCGGTATGCTCCGGGAAGTCGTAACGTTTCAGGAACGCCCGTTCGAAAGCCGCCACGTCGCACCCTTCGACCGGCCGCAGCACGGTGTGCCATTCGAGGTCGAGCAGCGCGGTGGCATAGAAATCGGTCAGGTAAAGCCCCTTCAGGAAGTTCTCCGACTCCTTGAACTTCGCGATCAGCGCATCGGGAATCGGACGCCCCGTCTCGTAATCGCGGGCGTAGTGTTTCATCACCTCCGGCTCCCAGGCCCAATGCTCGTTCAGCTGCGAGGGCAGTTCGACCATGTCGCGCGGGAAGCTGCCCGTCACCTGCGGATACGGCCCGCGCGAGAGGAAACCCGCCAGAGCGTGTCCGAATTCGTGGAAGAGGGTCTTGACCTCGGAGGTCGACAGCAGCTTCGGCCTGCCTTCGGCCGCACGCGAGAAGTTGCAGCTGATGGTCACCAGCGGCAGCACCTCCCGCTCTCCGGCGCACGAATACCCGCGCAGGCGCGAGCACCACGCGCCGCCGCGTTTGCCCTTGCGGACGAAGCAATCCAGATAAAGCAGTCCGAGGGGGCGGCCTTCGGCGTCTTTCGCCTCGAAGGTCAGCACGTCGGGGTGGAAAACGGGAATGTCCGTGCGCTGCGTCAGCGTGATTCCGAAAAGACGGTTGGCCACATAGAAAACGCCGTCGTTGAGCACATTGTCGAAAAGCAGGTAGTTGCGCATGCGCCCCAGTTCGGACCCGAATTTCGCCTTGCGCAGCTTGCCCGAATAGAAGGCCACGTCCCACGGTTCCAGCCGGAAGGCCGAATCCCGCTCGTATTTCACGGCGAAAGCCTCCAGTTCGGCACGCTCCGCACGTCCCTTCCCCGCGGCAGCGTCCTTGAGCGGCAGCAGCAGTTCGCGGACCTTTTCGGGCGTCCCGGCCATGTTCGTCTCCAGCGTGTAGGCGGCATAGTTCTCGTATCCCAGCATCCGGGCCCGTTCGAGACGCAGGTTGACGATGTCGACCGACAACTGGCGGTTGTCGTACTTCCCGTCCATGCAGCGCGAGGTGTAGGCCTCGTAGAGTCTCCTGCGCAGATCGCGGTTCGTGGCCGAAGCCATGACCGACGCATAGTCGCCGTTCGTGAACCCGACGGCCCAGACGCCCTGATGCCCCTGCCGGGCCGCATTGCGGGCGAAACGCTGCCGGGTCGTCCCCGCAAGCCCGTCGAGCAGGCTGCTGTCCTGCACGTACAGGACGAACTCCTGGGTCGCCTGCGTGATGTTCTGTCCGTGGCGGATGCGTTTGAGCGAAATCTCGCGGTTCAGCTCCTTGAGCCGCTCCTTCTGCCCGGGCGTGCAGAGCGCCCCGCCGCGGATATAGCTCCGGTAGACCTTGCCGAGCGTCCGCAGCTGGAGCGAATCCAGCCCGGCCGCATCGCGCCGGTCGTAGACGGCCTTCACCAGGCGGAAGATCGCCGTGTCGAGCGTCACGGCGTCGTATGCCTCTCCGGTCAGCTGCGCGGATTCCAGAGAGATCCGGATGACGGAGTCGCCTCCGAAATTCGATTTCAGGTAACCCAGCACCGCGCGCGGAACGTCCAGCAGGCTGTCGGCACGGTCGAGCGGCACGACGACGTTTTCGAAAGTCGCCTCCGCGGGGTCCAGCGCCCTGATTTTCGCAATCCCGGCCTTGTAGGCGCGGATGCCCTCCTCAATGGCGGGCATGATGTCGGCGGCATGGATACGGTCGAAGCGGGGCGCCCCGTAAGGGGCTTCGGAAGGCATCAGCAACGGATTTCCGGCAAAAAGCCGACCGGAGAAAAGGAACAGCCCACATACGGAGAGGAAAAGCGTTCTCCTTACGAGCGGAAGGGATCGGATCATGGCGAACGATTGGCTGAATTTTTCCACAAGATAGCAAAAAAATCGTTCCGGACAACACCTGCCGGCAAATTAAAACCGGCGGAAAGAGTGTCTCCGCCGGGGCATCCCGTTTTCCGGGTAATTCGTCAGGAACTTTTCCGAAGCCGCACGACGACGGGATGGTGGTCCGAATAGTCGACCGGAAGCACCTCGTAGGAGAGCGGTTCGAAACCGCCGCTCAACACGTAGTCGATGCGCAGCGTGTTGTAGAAACCGCGGAACGTATGCGAATAGCCCGACCCGCACTCACGGAAGGCGTCGCGCAGCCCCCGCGCCATCGTGCGGTAGACATACGACATGGGCGTATCGTTGAAATCGCCGCAGACGATCCGCCGCGTGCGCGTCGCACCCACGACCTGCGCGATGCTGTCGACCTGCGCGGCCCGAAGCACGCTATTCTCGCGCAAACGGGTCACGATACTGCGGATTTTGGTCTCGCGCGCCGTGTCCGAGAGAAACTGGTGGCTGGTGATGAACTGGTTGTCCGAAGCGTTGATGGCCGTCGAGCGCAGGTGGTTGTTGAAAACCCGCACGGTGTCCTCGCCCACAATCACGTCGGCCCAGACCGAAGACGAAGGCGTCAGCACGGTGTCCGAACGCAGGATGCGGTATTTGCTCAAAATAGTCAGCGTCGAGCCGTAGACCGAATCCGGGGCCTGCGTGCGCCCGAAGTGCGCGATCTCGTACTTCTCGCCCAGCAGCGAAAACTCCTCGGACTGCTCCGCGAGGCGGGCATTGAACTCCTGGAGGCAGATCAGGTCCGGAGCCTGCTCCTCGATCAGGCGCAGGATGTCGTCGACGCTGCTCCGGCCGTCCTCGCCGTAGAAACTGCGCACGTTGTAGCTCATAACCTTGACAGCAGCGCGGTCGAAGGCCGTCTCCGTGGCATAGCTGCGGCGGATTTCGGGACGCCAGAAGAGCGAGACCTTGAAAAGCCCCGCCACGACGACGACCAGCATCGCCCCGGCGCACACCCAGCGCCAGCGGATGATCCAGTAGAGCGTCAGCACGACCGACGCGACGTAGACCGCCGGAGCGGCCAGCCCCAGCACGGGAAAGAACCACACGCTGCCCGGATCGACATAGGGGACGAAATAGGTGAGAACCATCGTCGCGCCCACGGCCAGCGTCACGAGCGTCAGCGCCAGGTCTACGAGCCGCATGACGAGACTGCGGCGCCGTTTCCCCGAAGGGCCTCCCCCGTATCCGTTATAGTAATCGGGAGCCATCGTCTAAAAACGGATCGTTCCCCGGCGTTTCCACCAATGCAGCAGCAGGAATCCCCACAGCATGCCGCCCACATGGGCGAAATGAGCCACGTTGCCCACGCCCTTCCATCCGAGGAACAGCTCGATGACGGCATAAATGATGACGAACCACTTGGCCTTCATCGGAATAGGCGGAATCAGCAGCATGATGACCGCATTGGGATGCATCACGCCGAACGCCAGCAGCAGGCCCATCACCGCGCCCGACGCGCCGACCAGCAGCAGCGGCAGTTCGCCGAACGCCAGCGCCGTGAGGTACTGGATCAGCGCCGCACCCACGCCGCAGACCATGTAGAAGGTCAGGAAACGCTGCGAGCCGAGTTCGTATTCGAGCGTACGCCCGAACATCCACAATGCGAACATGTTGAAGAAGATATGTTCGAAATTGGCATGCAGGAACATGTAGGTGATGAACTGGTAGGTATGGAAATAGGGCGTTCCCAGCGACAGGGCGCAATACTGCATGATCGTGTCGCCGACGGGCAGCAGCGCCGTGGCCATGTAAACCAGTACATTGATGATTATCAAATTCTTGACCACCGGAGGGGTCTGAAAATAGCGGTTCATGCGTTTTAATTTTTGCAAATGTAACTCTTTTTCCGCCGGATTATCCCAACTTGGCGCGCAAATCTTCCGGCGTGATCTCGGCGGTGATCGCCTTGCCCGAGGGCGAAAAACTGAAACTGCCCGTGTCGGCCAGCTGTGCGAGCAGCGCCGCGGCCTCCTCGCGCGACAAGGTCCGCCCCGCACCCTTGGCGCCGGAGCGGGCCATCACGCCGGCGATCTTCTCGCGCCGCACATCGGAGAGCGACACCGGAGTCGCAAAGGCCTGCAACAGGTCGAACAGCAGCCGGTCCACGGCGTCGGCGGGCATGTCGGCGGGCGTGCCCCTCACTTCGACGGTCCCTTCGCCGCAGAAGTCGATGTCGAAGCCCAGGGCAGCGAACTCCACGGCATTCTCCTCCAGCAGGGCGTATTCGTCGCCCGAAAGGACCAGCCGTTCGGGGAACAGCAGCTGCTGGCTCACCGACGAGCCGTTGCCCAGCATCCGGAGGTAATCCTCGTAAAGAATCCGCTCGCGGGCGCGCCGCACGTCGACCACCACGAAGCGGCCGCCCAGCAGAGCGGCGACATATCCGCCCGGCAGCGGCAGCGCATCGGTGAATTCCGGACGCTGCGGCATGTCGAACCGCTGCTGTTCGGGAGCGGCCGACGAAGGGATGAAATCCAGGGCGCTGTCGTCGAATCCGCCGCCCGAAGGGGTGATCTCGAAACCGCCTCCCGACTCGAACTCCTCAAACTCCCCGGCGTCCGCACCCGGCAGGGCGAATCCGCCCGCCGCGGCCTGCGGGAACGACGGCGCGGCGCTCCGGCCTCCGCCCGTGCGGAATCCCGCGGCAGAGTTGTCCGACACGACCCCGCCGTCGCGGTACGGCACGTCGAAGCCCGTGAAATCCTCGTTGGGATCGGGCGCCGAAGGGTCGATATACTCCTCGCGGAAAGGGTTGTAGTCGCTGTTCGACATGGCCAACGGCTCGCTGTACACGGCTCCTTTCTGCAAAACGGGAATCTCCACCGGGCTGTCCCGGTCGAAATCCATCAGCGGCACGGCGCCCGTTTTGGCCAGCGTCTCGCGCACAGCGGCGTTGACGATCTGCCACACGGCCTCCTCGTCGGCGAACTTGACCTCGGTTTTCTGCGGGTGCACGTTGACGTCGATACGCCCGGGATCGAGCGTCAGGTAGAGGAAATAGGAGGGCTGGCAGCTCTCGGGAATCAGCTTCTCGTAGGCTTTCAGAATGGCGCTCGTCAGATAGGTGCTCTTGAAAAAGCGCCCGTTGACAAAAAGGTATTGCTCCGTGTTGCGTTTCTTGGCGGCAGCCGGACGGCCGATATATCCCTCGATGCAGGCGATCGAAGTGTCGGCCTCGACCTCCAGCAGGTTCTGCTTGATGTGACGCCCCACCACGTCGACGATGCGTCCCGCCAGCGATCCGGCCTGCAACGTATAGACCGGAGCGTCGTTGGCGTAGAGTTCGAAGGCGATCTGCGGGTTACAGAGCGCGATGCGCTGGAACTCGGCCTTGATCTGCGACGCCGAGGTGGTGCTCTTGTCCAGAAAACGGCGGCGCGCCGGGACGTTGTAGAAAAGGTTGCGCACGAAGAACTGCGAACCCACGGGACACATCACCGGGTTCTGCGCCGCGAACTGCCCGCCGTTGATCTCGGTCTGCGTACCCACCTCGTCGCCGGCCTGCCGGGTGCGCAGTTCGACCTGCGACACGGCGGCGATCGAAGCCAGGGCCTCGCCGCGGAATCCGAACGTGTGCAGGGCGTAAATATCCTCCACGGCCCCGATCTTGCTCGTGGCGTGGCGGTCGAAGGCCATGCGCGCGTCGATGGGCGACATGCCGCAGCCGTCGTCGACGATCTGGATCAGGTCCTTGCCGCCGTCGCGGAAGTTGACCTTCACCGAAGTCGCCCCGGCGTCGATGGCGTTCTCCATCATCTCCTTCACCACCGAGGCGGGCCGGTTGACGACCTCGCCCGCGGCGATCTGGTTGGCAACGACCTCGGGTAATAATCTGATCTTGTCTGCCATTTACTCCTCGTAATCGTTGGGAACGACCCTAATAGGCGCATAGGGATTGAACTCCTCCTCCCCGACCTGCTGCGTTTCGGTCGCGGGTGCGGTCCGCGCGCGCAGGAACACATCGGCCAGCTTCGGGTAGAGCAGGTAGATAAAAAGCAGCACCAGCACGGCCCCCGCGGCCATCTTCAGCACACGGATACGCCCCCGCTCCTCCTCGTTCGAACGCCGCGCATCCCGGGCTTCGCGCTGGGTGCGGATGTACTGTCCGGGCTGGTATTCGCGGTCGGCATCCTCGGCGCGCTCGCCGCGCAACTCGGCACGGCGCTGTTCACGGGCCTCCTTCTCGGGGTCGTAATAACGCGGGATGTAATTGAATTTGTTCGGGTGCCGTTTGAAAGGGGTAAAGCCTAACATGGTCGTTCTATTTTTTGTAAAGATACGAATATCTTCGCAATTTTATTGCATGACTCTCTTTATTGTGGTTGCATTGCGACAAGCCCCCGCCTCAGGCGGGGGTTTAGGGGTGGGTCAGATTTGCAAACGCGGCATTCCGCCGCCAATTACAAGCCGGAATCAATGTACGAACGATTAATAATTCATCCCGGATTATTACCTGAAGAAGCTTTTCATCCGTTCGAAAATATTCTGGTTCTTGACCGACTCCGCCTTCTGGAAAGAGGGCTGCGCGGCCAACTGCTCGACGAGTTTTCGCTCCTCGGCCGAGAGTTTCGACGGAACGGTGATGTCCACCACCACCAGTTCGTCGCCGCGACCGTAGCCGTTCACGTCGGGCAGTCCCTTGCCGCCCAGGCGCAGCACCTTGCCGGCATGCGTTCCCGGGGCGATCTTGATCTTGGCGCGCCCGTCCACCGTCGGAACCTCGACCGTACCGCCCAACAGGGCCGTCGTCACGGTGATGTTCAGGTTGTGGATCAGATCGTTGCCGTCACGCACCAGTTCGGGGTTGCGCTCCTCCTCGATCACCACCTGCAGGTCGCCGTTCACGCCGCCCTGACGCGCGGCGTTGCCCTTGCCCGTGACGGTGAGGACCATACCCTCGCCCACGCCGGCCGGAATCTTGATCTCCACGACCTCCTGCCCGCGCAGCGTGCCTTCGCCCTTGCACTTGTCGCACGACGCGGTGATCACCTTGCCCGTGCCGCCGCACGTGGGGCACACGCCCTGCGTCTGCATCCGGCCGAAGAAGGTGTTCTCCACCCGCGTCACATAGCCCGTGCCGTTGCAGGTCGAACAGGTCGAATAGGAATTGGCGTCCCTGGCTCCCGAGCCGCCGCACTTGTCGCAGGCGACGGTCTTGTTGATCTTGAGTTTCTTCGTAACTCCGTTGGCGATCTCGGCCAGCGTCAGACGGACCCGCACGCGGATGTCCGAGCCGCGGTTCACGCGCCGTCCCCCGCCGCCGTTCGACGAGCGGAATCCGCCCCCGAAATGGCCGCCGAAAATGTCGCCGAACTGCGAGAAGATGTCCTCCATCGAGAACCCTCCGCCGCCGAAGCCGCCGAAGCCGCCGGCCCCGCCGCCTGCCGCGCCGCTCATTCCGGCATGGCCGAACTGGTCGTAACGGGCGCGCTTGTCGGGGTTCGACAGCACGTCGTAGGCCTCTGCGGCCTCCTTGAATTTCTCCTCGGCCTCCTTGTCCCCGGGGTTTTTGTCGGGGTGGAACTGGATGGCCGCTTTGCGGTAGGCCTTCTTTATTTCGTCTGCGTTAGCGTTCTTCGCAACGCCCAGCACTTCGTAGTAATCCCTTTTTTCTGCCATGGTCTTACTCTCCTACAACTACTTTTGCGAAGCGCAGCACCTTCTCGCCCAGCATGTAACCCGTCTGAACGACGTCGATGACCTTGCCCTTCTTCTCGTCGCCGGCGGCGAACCGGGCAACGGCCTCCGAAAAATCGGCGTCGAACTCCTTGTCCAGCACCTCGATCTCGGTCACGCCCTTGCGGCGGAGCGCCTCGGTAAATTTCTGTGAAATGAGCGTCACGCCCGCCCGCAGCGCCTCCAGATCGTCGCTCTTCTGCATGGCGTCCACGGCGCGCTGCACATCGTCGCGCACAGGCAGCATCTCCAGCAGCACGTCGCGGCCCCCGGTCTGCACCAGGTCCATCTTCTCCTTGAGCGTGCGCTTGCGGTAGTTGTCGAACTCGGCTTGCAGGCGGACGTACTTGTCCTGCCACTGGGCCACGGCCTCTTCGAGCGCCTTGGCTGCGTCGGCTTCGGCAGCGGGTTCACCGTCTGCCAATGTGTCAGTCGCCTCGTCGGTTTCATCTGACACATTGGCACAAGGCTCCCCGTCGCACGACGGATAGCCATCGCCGGGGGCGAACCCTTCGTCGCCGCTAACAGCCTCATTATAAACTTTTTCTTTTTTCATATCTTGTGATTTTTCAGTTTTCCTCCCCTTATTCGAACAAATTGCATACCAACCCGGCCAAGAGGCGGTCTTCAAGGGCAATGCCTGCATGCCGGGCATCGAACCGGCCTGCGCGCTACCGCCCAAAAGCCGCTTCGCGGCAAGGCGGCGCTTATCCGATGATGAAAATGGCCGGGCGCCTGTTCATTTCGGGCAGCTGGCGGCGGCGCCACTCCCCGGCCGTATGGGTCTCGATCCGCTCGTCCGGAGCCGTGAGGTCCACGGCGACGGTCAGGCGCGTCTGGTCTCCGAGCGTCTGCACCAACTGCTCCATCAGCTTCACGTTGCGGTACGGAGCTTCGATGAAAAGCTGCGACTGCCCCTCCGACAGCGCACGGCGTTCGAAGAAACGGATGGCCCGGGTCCGTTCGGGCGGCTTCACAGGCAGGTAGCCGTTGAAAGCGAACGACTGTCCGTTGAGTCCCGAGGCCATCACCGCCAAAATGATCGACGACGGGCCGACGAGCGGCACGACGCGGATGCCGCGGCGGTGGCACGCCCCGACGACCGGCGCCCCGGGATCCGCCACGCCCGGCACTCCCGCCTCGGAGATCACCCCTGCCGAGCGGCCTTCGAGCAGCGGCGCGATCAGCTCCTCGATTTCGCGGCCAGCCGCGGTGTGCTCGTTCAGTTCGCGGAATTCCAGTTCGCCGATGGGCCGCGCGATGCCGGCTTTCGACAGGAAACGCCGCGCCGTGCGGGTGTTCTCGACGATGAAGTAGTCCAGCGCATCCATCACGGCCCGGTTGGCCGCAGGCAGCACGTCCCACGGCGCCGTTTCGTCCGAAATCGGACAGGGAATCAGGTATAAAATTCCAAATTCAGAATTCATAATGCATAATTAATTAGGTTCGCAGGCATAATTCTGAATTGTGAATTGTGAATTCCGAATTATGAATTGCGCTCCGCGCCTTATTCCTTGAGGTAGATTCGTTTCACACGCGACGAGACCGACGTCATAATCTCGTAAGGTATCGTGTCGAGCACCCGGGCCATCGTTTCGAGGTCGTTGCCCGGCTCGGCGGAGAAGACCGTCACTTCGTCGCCCTCGCCGACGCCCGGAATGTCCGTGATGTCGATCATGCAGCTGTCCATGCAGACGCGGCCCACGATCGGCGCAGGCCGCCCGGCCACACACATCGACCAGCGTCCGCAGCCCAGATGGCGGTCCAGCCCGTCGGCGTAACCGATCGGCACGGTCGCCGTCACGGTCGGCCGCAGCAATTTCCCGGCGCGCCCGTAGCCCACGGCGTCGCCCGCTTCGAGACGCTTGATCTGCACGATGCGGGTTTTGAGCGCCGAAACCGGGCGCAGGCCCGCATTGTGCTCCCAGCCGAAGCCGTAAAGCCCCAGCCCGAGGCGGCACATGTCGAACCGCGCCTCGGGGAATCGCTCGATGGCCGCCGAATTGGCCGTATGGCGGATGACGGAATAGGGCAGTGACGCGGCTACGGCGGCGCTCATGCGGTCGTAGCGCGCAATCTGCTCCCGGGTGTAGGCATCCTCTCCGGGCATGTCGGCGCAGTTCAGGTGCGAAAAGACCGACGCCACCTTCACGGCGGGCAATGTCGGCAGCACCTCGCACAACCGCCCGATCTCCTCCTCCATGAATCCCAGCCGGTGCATGCCCGTATCGAGCTTGATATGAACCGGATAGCGGGTTTCGCCCGCATGCGACACCGCATCGGCGAAATCGGCGAGCGAACGGAAACTGTATATCTCGGGTTCGAGGCGGTTGGCGATCATCTGGTCGAAACTGTCGGCGTCGGCATTCAGCACCACGACGGGCATCGTGATCCCCCGCTCGCGCAGCAGCACGCCCTCGTCGGCGAACGCCACGGCGAGGTAGTCGACGCCCTGATGCTGGAGCATCTGCGCCACCTCGAAATCCCCCGCGCCGTACGAACCCGCCTTGACCATCGCCACGAGCCGGGTCCGAAAGTCGAGCTTCGAGCGAAAATAGTTCAGGTTGTGGATCATGGCGTCGAGATCGACCTCCAGCACCGTCGTGTGGCTCTTGCGCGCCAGCGCATGCGCGAGTTTCTCGAAACGGTACTCCCGCGCGCCTTTCAACAAGACGGCACGCCCGGCCACGGCCCTGCGGCCGATGCGGGCGATGCACTCGTCGGTCGAGGCGTAAAACTCCCTGTCGCAGCCGAACAGCGCGGCGTAACGCTTCAGTTTGGGACCGATGCCGACGAGCGTGTCGACGCCTGCCCGCGCGACCATTCCCGCCACGCGGCCGTAAAGTTCGTCGTCGGTCAGCCCGCTCTGCGCGATGTCCGACAGCACGAGCGTCCGGCGGCGCGACAACGCCACGTTGTGCAGGTAGTCGAGCGCCAGGGCCAGCGAGTTGAGATCGAGGTTGTAGGCGTCGTTGATCAGCACCGAGTCGTTGATGCCGTCCTTGACTTCGAGACGCATGGCGACCTCGGGAGCTTCGGTAAACGACGGCGCGGGATAGCCCATCGCCGCGCAGAACGCCTCGACGATCCGGGCGTTGCGGCGTGACGCCTCGTTGCCGATCAGCGTCTCCGGGACCTCGGGGCATGAGGCCGCGTCGCAGAGCTTCCGCCCCGCGAAGCGCGAGGCGATCATGCGGCCCAGCGGCTCGTAATAACTGTGGTAAACGATGGTCTCGGCACGGTGGGCCAGAACCATCTTTTCGTCGCATTTCTGCTCCAGATTGAGGAAATTCTCCTGATGCGCGTCGCCGATCGAGGTGAAAACCACCACGTCGGGACGGATGATGCGCTCCAGCCGCGCCATCTCCCCGGGTTTCGAAATCCCCGCCTCGATCAGCGCCAGCTGCTCGTCGCCCTCGATCATCAGCACCGACAGCGGCACGCCCAGCTGCGAATTGTAGCTCTTGGGCGAACGGTAGCACTTCATCCCCGCGGGCAGTTCCTCGGCAATCCACTCCTTGATGACCGTCTTGCCGTTCGAACCGGTGATGCCCACCACCGTTCCCCGGAACTGCGCCCGGTGATAGGCCGCCAGACACTGCAAGGCCGCAATGGCGTTTTCAACAACCACGTAACCGCACTCCGGCAGGGCTTCGAGAGGCCGTTCGACCATAAAAGCCCGCACGCCGCGCGCATACATCTGCGCCACGAACGCATGCGAATCGTGGTTCGCGCCGCACATGGCGACGAACACCGGTCCCGAGCCAAGCTCGCACGTCAGCGAGCGGCTGTCGGTCACCACCGACTGCACTTCGCAGTCCGTTCCAGAGAACCTGCCGCCCACGACGGCGGCGATTTGCGAAAGACGATATTTCATAAAATACCCAATGGTTTATCTTTTGTACTTTCATTTCCAAAAGTACGAAAATATTTACAGCTCTTTGCCGCTTTCTGGTCGTCAAAAAGACTCAAGCCGCAACATAGTCGCCGGATCTTTGTACCTTTTTTCCGCAAAAAGGTACAAAGAACAGCAGCAGTCGCAGACTGCAAAATCACGACAGATCGAAGGTCACGATCGTAATTCCCGCACCGCCCCGGTCGGCATGTTCGTCGACCGCCGAGGCGATCTCCGGCACCGTGCGCAGGTAGCGGCGAATCTCCTCCTTCAAAGCCCCCGTGCCCTTGCCGTGGAGAATCGACACCGTGCCCACACCCACCATCAGCGCGTCGTCGATGAAGTTGCGCACCTCGTCCAACGCATCGGCGGCCCGCATGCCGCGCACGTCGATGTGATCCTTGAAGTTGAGTTTGCGCGACGAGATGTCCACCGAGAGTACCGTACGGGCTGCAACGGGGCGTGTCGCCTCGCGGTATTCGTTGTTCGAAACCACCGTCAGCAGCCCTTTGTCCACCGTCGTGAGTATCTGTCCGAACGCCACCTGCGCCCGCTTTCCCTTCACCGACTGCACCACGCCGACCATCTCCTGCCCGGCCATGCGGACTTTCGACCCGGCCTCCACCTCGCGCGGTTTCGGAGCTTCGGCAGGGGCAGCCCCCGCCGCCTGCGCCTCGCCCCGCTGCGCCTTGCGTTCTTCACGCCGCTGACGGCGGCGTTCGATACGTTCGATCTCGCGGGCGACCTCGGCATCCTTGTCCGCCGTATCGGTCTTCGTCACCGCGTCGCGGAAATCGTCCAGTTCGCGGCGCGCAAGGCGCGTCAGCTCCTTTTCGGCCTGCGCCTCGCGGATCGTCCTGATCGTATTCTCGATCTGCCGGTTGGCGTCGGCGATCAGCTGCTGCGCCTCCAGCTTGGCCTTTTTGAGTATCTCCTGCCGCTCGGCCCTGATCTTCGACAGCTGCCCGGCATAGGTCTGCTCCAACTCCTCGACCTTGCGGTCGGTCAAGCGGATGCGGTCGCGCTTCTGTTCCCAGTAATGCTTGTCGCGGGCGATCTCACGCAGCTGCTTCTCGATGTTGATATGGTCGCTGCCGGCCTTCTCGC
>OGLG01001273.1_pt1 | contig 15248 bp, 10 predicted proteins | sample 1572621 | NCBI WGS metagenome assembly OGLG01 (sample SAMEA2581912, study PRJEB24529) | metagenome | biome: Human gut stool | place: China | collected 2011 | reverse complement strand
GGTCGAGGTCAACGTCGCCGCGGCCGGACAACTGGGCCTCTTTCTGGTCGGGCTGCCCGACAACGCCGTCAAGGAGAGCGAACAGCGCATCCGCTCGGCCTTCGAAAACACGGGGCTGCGGATGACGGGCAAGAAGCTGGTGGTCAACCTCGCTCCGGCCGACCTGCGCAAGGAGGGGGCGGGTTTCGACCTGCCGATCGCCGTGGGCATCCTCGCCGCCACGGAGCAGGTTCCGGCCGAGGCGCTCGACGGGACGATGCTGGCGGGCGAACTGTCGCTCGACGGAACGCTCAAACCCGTGCGCGGCATCCTTCCGATGGCCGTCAAGGCCCGCGAAGAGGGGCTGCGGCGTCTGATCGTCCCGTGCGACAACGCCTGCGAAGCGGCCGTGGTCGAGGGCGTGGAGGTGATCGGTGCGGCATCGCTGGGCGAGACGGTGGAGTACCTGCGCGGCGACCGGACGATCGCACCGGCGGCAGCTCCCGCCGCCTTCGCGGAGGAAGAGGGCGGCTACGCCGAAGATTTCGCCGACGTCAAGGGGCAGGCGGCCGTCAAGCGGGCGCTCGAAATCGCGGCGGCGGGCGGCCACAACGTGCTGATGATCGGCGCGCCGGGTTCGGGCAAGACGATGCTCGCACGCCGGCTGCCCTCGATTCTGCCGCCGCTGACGCTCGACGAAGCGCTCGAAACGACCAAGATCCACTCCGTCGCGGGCAAGATCGGAGCGCACCGCGGCCTGCTCGCCGAACGGCCCTTCCGCGCACCGCACCACCTCACGTCGCAGGTGGCGCTCATCGGCGGTGGACAGTCGCCCCGTCCGGGCGAAGTGTCGCTGGCGCACAACGGCATCCTCTTTCTGGACGAGCTGCCCGAATTCGGCCGCAACGTGCTCGAAGTGCTCCGGCAGCCCCTCGAAGAGCGGCGCATCACCGTCTCGCGGGCGCGTTACAGCGTCGAGTATCCGGCCAACTTCACGCTGGTGGCGGCGATGAATCCCTGCCCGTGCGGCTACTACAACCATCCTACGCGCGAATGCACCTGCCCGCCGGGCGCCGTACATCGCTATCTGGGCCGTATCTCCGGCCCGCTCATGGACCGCATCGACCTGCACATCGAGGTGACGCCGGTATCGATTCAGGAGATGGCCTCCGCCGACCGCGGCGAACCGAGCGCCGCGATCCGCCGGCGGGTCGTCCGCGCCCGCGAAGTGCAGCGCGACCGATTCAGGGGCGTGGCCGGCGTCTACACCAACGCGATGATGACAGGCCGTATGGTGCACGAATACTGCCCGATCGACGCCGAAGCGCGCACGCTGCTCGAACGGGCCATGGAACAGCTCAGCCTCTCGGCACGCGCCTACGACCGCATCCTGAAAGTGGCGCGCACGATCGCCGATCTGGCGGGCGACGAGCGGATCGGCACGACGCAGATCGCCGAGGCGATCGGCTACCGCTCGCTCGACCGCGAGTCGTGGGGACGGTAAATTTCAGACAACGACCATGAACGACAAACATAAATACTACGCATTCATCAGTTACAAACGCGAAGACGAGGAGTGGGCGGCATGGCTCCAACACGAATTCGAGCACTATCGTTTGCCGTCGACATTGAACGGGCGACCGGATTTGCCGACCGAATTCGGGCCGATCTTCCGGGATGTCGACGAGCTGAGTGCGGGAAACCTGCCGGCCCAAATCCACGAGGCGCTCGAAGCGTCCGCACATCTCATCGTCGTCTGCTCCCCGCTGTCGGCGAAATCCGAATGGGTGAACAAGGAGGTCTCCGATTTCATCGAAATCGGCAGACGAAAAGGAATCGACAACATCGACAACATATTTCCGTTCATCGTCGAAGGCACCCCCCACGCCGCCCGCGCAGCGGAGGAGTGCTTCCCCGCGATCCTGCGCGATCTGCCGGCCAGCAGGGAGCGGATCGGCGGCAACGTGAACGAGACCGGACGCGACAAGGCCTTCATCAAGACCTTGGCCGGCATGCTGCGGATAAGGTTCGACGAACTCTGGCAACGTTACGAAAAGGAGAAGATCGAGGAGGAGCGCCGCAAGCGGGAGGAGCGGAACAGACTGCAACTGATCCAAAGCCGGTTCCTGGCCGAAAAAGCGACGGACCTTGCCGATCGGGGCGACTCCTACCTGGCCCGGCTTCTGGCTTTGCAGGCGCTTCCGAAAAGACTGGGCGATCCCGAAGACCGCCCCTACTGCCCCGAAGCGGAGGCGGCCCTGCGGGTCGCCGACGGAAAACGCTCCGCGATCATAAGGGGGCATACCGACAGAGTTTCCTGTGCCGTATTCAGCCCGGACGGGAAGCGGTTCGCCACCGCATCGGAAGACAAGACCGTCCGCGTCTGGGATGCAGAATCCGGCGCGGAGATCCGCAGGTTCACAGGCAAAGACAAAAAAGGCTTCGTAGCATTCAGCCCCGACGGAAAACGGATCCTATTCGCTGACGAACGCAGGTTGCGCTATTGGGATATCGAGACATGGAAAGAGATCAAGCTTGAGTACTTGTGGGATGGGAGAGAGATTGATTACCCAATGGGACGTATCGCGGCATTCAGTCCCGACGGGAGAATCTTTGCCTACATACTCGGAGGCTCCAATCTAAATTTTTGGAATTTTGAAACATGGAAAAATGAGTTCCAAGGTGAAATTGGAGGATCCATAACTTCCCTCGCATTCAGCCCCGACGGGAAACGGATCGTTCTGGCGTCCAGTGATAAAACGGTCTATATCTGGGACGTCGAGACGAAAAAGGAGATTCGCAGACTCGAAGGACATACCGATCGTGTAAATTCCGCCGCATTCAGTCCCGATGGGAAACAAATCGTTACGGCATCTACGGATGATACCGCGCGCATCTGGGATGCTGAAACAGGCAAGGAGGTGTCCTGTCTTGTGGGACATACCGGCTCTGTATACTCCGCAGCGTTCAGCCCCGATGGGAAAGGGATCGTTTCCGCATCTTATGATAAGACCGTGCGTATATGGAATGCACAATCCGGAAAGGAGATCCGCCAACTCGAAGGACATACCCATTATGTAAACTCCGTCGCATTCAGCCCCGACGGGAAGCGGATCATATCTGCTTCCGACGATAATACCGTGCGTATCTGGAACGTCGAAACAGGCAAAGAGATCCGTAAACTCGAAGGACATACCAATCGTGTGTTTTCCGCAGCGTTCAGCCCCGACGGGGAACGGATCGTTTCGGCCTCCTCCGATCATACCGTGCGCATCTGGAATACGTTATCCGGAAAGGAGATCCGCAAACTCGATACGGGTGATTCTGTAAACTTCGCAACATTCAGTCCCGACGGAAAGCAAATTGTTTCAGCTTTCATGTACTCAGAAAATAACCCCGTGTGTATTTGGGATACTGAAACAGGCGAGGAGATTCTCAGTCTTGTGGGGCATACCGCATATGTAAGTTCCGCCGCATTCAGCCCCGACGGGAAACGGATCGTTTCCGCATCTGCCGATAATACCGTGCGTATCTGGGACGTCGAAACAGGTAAGGAGATCCGCAAATTCGAGAAGCATACCGATCAGGTAAATTCCGCCGCATTCAGTCCCGACGGGAAGCGGATCGTTTCGGCTTCCGACGACAAAACCGTGCGCATCTGGAATGCAGAAACGGGCGAAGAGATTCACCGGTTTGAAGAATATAGCAATGATGTCAGATCCGCCGCTTTCAGTCCCGACGGGAAGCTGGTCGTTACGGCCGACGCCGATTTTAGCGTGCGCATCTTTGATGTAGAATCCGGAGCCGTGTTTCAAAAATCGGGATTATCTTGGAATGCCGTATCATTCAGCCCCAACGCAAAACAGCTCGTTTCCGGCGATGACAATAATGTCGTAATCTGGGAATTCGAACCTTTGCAGGAGCTGATGGACAGAACCCGCGAACGGGTCGAAAACCGACCGCTGACGCAGGATGAAAAGAAAAAATACTATCTTGACTGACAAAAACGATATGATAAAACGCATCATTCTTTCGGGCGGCGGCACGGGCGGCCACATCTATCCGGCCGTCGCAGTGGCCGAAGCACTTCAACGCCGCTGCGGCGACGGGGTGGAACTGCTCTTCGTCGGCGCCGAAGGCAAAATGGAGATGGAGAAGATTCCGGCGCTGGGCTACCGCATCGTAGGGCTGCCGACGGCGGGACTGCAACGGCGGTTCGCGCTGTCGAATCTGGCGCTGCCCTTCAAGGTACTCAAAAGCGTCGGCCGTGCGCGGCGCACGATCCGCGAGTTCGGCGCCGACGTCGTGGTGGGATTCGGCGGCTACGCCTCGGGGCCCGTGCTGTGGGCCGCGCAGCGATCGGGAATCCCGACGCTCATCCAGGAGCAGAACTCCTACGCCGGTCTGACGAACAAGATTCTCGCACGCGGTGCGCGGCGTATCTGCGTGGCCTACGACGGCATGGAGCGCTTCTTCCCCGCCGAGCGGATCGTGCACACGGGAAATCCCCTGCGCGGACGCTTCGCCGTGCCGACCGAGGCCGACCGGCTGGAAGGAGCGGCCGCTTTCGGATTGGACGCCGCACGCCCCACGGTGCTCGTCGTGGGCGGCTCGCTGGGCTGCCGCACGCTCAACGAGACGATGAAGGCGTGGCTCGCGCGACAGGAGTTCCGGCCGCCGTTCCAAGTGATCTGGCAGACGGGCAAATATTACGAGGCCGAGATGCGGCGCTTTCTCGAAGAACATCCCGCGCCGGGCGTCTGGCAGGGAGCCTTCTTCGACCGTATGGACCGCGCCTATGCCGCGGCCGACGTCGTGGTGTCGCGCAGCGGCGCCTGCTCCGTCTCGGAGCTGTGTCTGGTGGGCAAACCCACGCTCTTCGTCCCCTCGCCCAACGTGGCCGAAGATCACCAGACCAAGAACGCGCAGGCACTCGTCGACCGGCAGGCTGCCGTTCTGGTCGCCGACGCCGAAGCGCCCGCACGGGCCATGGAGACGGCGGGGGAACTGCTCGCCGACCCCGCACGGAGGACGCTGCTCGCCCGCAACATCGCGGCGCTGGCCGTGCCCGACGCGGCGGAGCGGATCGTCGACGAAATCGAAAAAATCTGGTAAGATGGAGATACAACGCATCTATTTCATCGGCATCGGCGGTATCGGCATGAGCGCACTGGCCCGCTATTTCCTCCACGAAGGCCGCAAGGTGGCCGGCTACGACCGCACGCGGTCGGCACTCACCGAGGCGCTCGCGGCCGAGGGAGCCGCCATTCACTACACGGACGACACGGCGGCCATTCCCGCCCCGTTCCGCGAGCGGGAGGGCACCGTGGTGGTCTACACCCCCGCCGTGCCGGACGACCACGCCGAACTGAGCTGGTTCCGAGACCACGGCTTCACCGTCGAGAAACGGTCGCAGATGCTGGGCCACCTCTCGGCCGGCAAATACGTGATGGCCGTGGCCGGCACGCACGGCAAGACCACCACCTCGACGCTCGTCGCATGGCTCAACCGCGAGGTCGAAGGGACCGGAAGCGCCTTTCTGGGCGGCATCTCGAAAAACTTCGGCGGCAATCTGGTGCTGGGCGCGGGGGCGCGGCTGGCGGTCGAGGCCGACGAGTTCGACCGCTCGTTCCTCCGCCTACGGCCCGACGTGGCGGTCGTCACGGCCGTAGACGCCGACCATCTCGACATCTACGGCACCCACGAAGCCGTGAAGGAGGCCTTCGCACAGTTCATCGAGCGCATCCGGCCGGGCGGCGCGCTGGTACTCAAAGCAGGCGTCGACGTGGCGCTGCGCAACGACGCCGTCACGGTCTACCGCTACGCCTACGACACCCCCTGCGACTTCTACGCCCGCGACGTGCAGCTCATCGAGGGCGGGCACTACCGCTACGATCTGGTCACGCCGTCGGGTGTGATCGCCGACTGCACGTTGGGGATCCCCGGCTGGGTCAACGTCGAAAACGCCGTCGCGGCCGTCGCGGCGATGTGGTGCGCCGCCCGCGCCGAAGGAGGGACGCTCGACACAGAGCGACTGCGGCGTGCGCTGGCGGCCTTCGAGGGGGTCAAACGCCGCTTCGAATTCTATGTCAATACCCCGCGGCAGGTCTACATGGACGACTATGCCCACCATCCGCGCGAACTGGCCGCCGCGCTCACCTCGGTGCGGCGGATGTTTCCCGGCCGGCGCGTGACGGCGGTCTTCCAGCCGCACCTCTACACCCGCACGCGCGACTTCTACCGCGAGTTCGCCGAGGCGCTGTCGCAGGCCGACGAAGTGCTGCTGCTGCCGATCTATCCCGCACGCGAGGAGCCGATCGAGGGCATCGCCTCCGAGATCATCGCCGAACGGGTCACCGTACCGTGCCGCATCGTCGGCCGCGAAGCGCTGGCGGCGACGCTCGGCGCAGCCGCGACCGACGTGGTCGTCAGCTTCGGGGCGGGCAACATCGACGCCTGCTGCGATGCCGTGGCGGACGTATTGCGTAAAAAAGCCTGACGGATGCCCAGACCGCTGCGATACACGCTCATCGGGCTGCTGTGGGCCGCCGTGGCCGGGTACATCGTCTACTCGGCCGCACGGGTGCGGACTCACCGGCGACAGCTCGTCGTGCAGCGGCTCGATATCGAGATCGCCGACAGTTCGTCGCACGGGCAGCTCGTCACGGGCGGCGCAGTACGGCAGTGGCTGGCGCGCAGCGGCGTGAAAACCGTCGGTGCGGCGGCGCGCGAGGTCGACCTGCGGAGCATCGAAGGACTGATCCTGCGCAACGGGTTCGTGGCCGACGCCACCGCCTCGATCGACTACGGCGGCGTGCTGCGCATCGCCGTGCGCCAGCGTCGTCCCGTCGTGCGGCTGCTGTTCGACGGCTACAACGCCTACGCCACCGACGAAGGGTATCTCTTCGCGGCGCCGCAGTCGTCGGCGCTCTACGTTCCGGTGATGACCGGTTCCTACGCCCCGCCCGCTCCGGCCTCCTACACGGGATCGATAGCGGATTACACCGCCGCGCGGATCGCCGAATCGGAGGGCCGCATCGCCGAGATCGTGGCTGCCAAGAGCACCGAGCGCCGGGAGATCTTTGAAGAAGCCTGCGGCATTGCCAAGTACCGCTACCGCAAGACCGAAGCCGAGCGCCGTCTGGCCGCAGCGGGCGAGAACTTGGAGCGCCTGCGGGATATCCTTGGCGAGCTGGAAAGCCGGGTGGGCCCGCTGGAAAAAGAAAGCGCCAAGGCACAGAAGTTTCTGGAACTGAGCGCCCAGCGCAAAACGCTGGAAGTGACCCTGTGGACCGATGGGGTGCACCGCGCTCGGGAAGCCGTGCGCCAGCAGGTGCGGGACTACGAGACCGCCCAGACCGACTACGAGCGTTTTGACCGGGAGACCAAGGCCGCCGAGCAGGAGGCTGAGGAGATCCGTATGCAGGCACAGCAGCTGACGGTTGCTGTCGAGCGCCTGAATGGGGATATCCGCAGCATCACCCAGCAGATCAGCGGCTCCGAAAGCCGCATCGCCGTGCTGGAAAACGATATTCTGCGCAACGATGAGAGCGCGGCTTCTTTGCAGCAGGAGATCGCCGCCGGGCAGCAGGACACCGCCGAGGCGGATGCCGCCTTGCAGCGCCACCGTGCCGTGGCAAAGACCATGGAGGCTGCGGGCGAAAAGCTTGCGGCAGAGATCGAAGCGCTGAATGCCGAACTTGCCCGGCTGGCAGATGCCAGCACCGCCAGCGGTGCCCGCAAGGACAGCCTGCGGGCAGAGCTTGCCGACCACACCGCAAAGCGCACCGAGGCACAGGTGGCACAGGCTGCCGCCGAAGCCGCCGGAGACACCGCCCGGCAGCGTCTGCCCGCGCTGGAACAGAGCGCCCGGGATGCCGCCGCACAGCTGGAGGAAACAAGACAGGATCTGGCCGATACCGTAAAGTACCGCCAGACGCTGGAGGAAAACGAAAAGCAGCTGGGCAACATCCGCTCCGGTCTGGAGCTAAAGCTGCGCAGCCGCAAGGCCGCGCTGGACGAGGCCGATGCCGCCGAGCAGCGGCTGGGCAGGGAACTGGATGCCGCCCGGCAGCGCCTTTCGGTGCTGCGGGAGCTGGAAAAGAACATGGACGGCTACCAGAACTCGGTGCGTGCGGTCATGCGCGCCGCCGGAGCCCGCCGTCTGCGGGGCGTTCTGGGGCCGGTATCCACCATCCTGAAGGTGGAGCCCGGGTGCGAGGTTGCCATCGAGACCGCACTGGGCGGTGCGCTGCAGAACATCGTGGTGGAAAACGAAGCCGCCGCGAAAGCCGCCATCGCCCTGCTGCGCAATGACCATGCAGGCCGCGCCACCTTTTTACCGCTGGATACCGTGCAGCCCGGCGTGTTTCGGGGACGGCTGTCCGGCACGGCACGGCTGGCCTCTGCGCTGGTGCAGGCCGACCCCCGGTACGAGAATATCGTCTCGAACCTGCTGGGGCGCATCATCGTGGTGGAGGATATCAACGAAGCCTCCCGCGTGGCGCGGGACAACGGTTACCACAACAAGGTGGTCACCATGGATGGACAGGTCATCAATGCAGGCGGCAGCTTTACCGGCGGCAGCGTGCAGCGCAGCGCCGGTCTGTTCACCCGCAAGCAGGAGATGGAAGAGCTGCGCCTGAAGGCGGCCAAGCTGCAAAAAGACTGCCTTGCCGCACAGGAAAAGACTGACCAGTGCAAAGAGCAGGCAGATGCTTTGCAGGCAGAGCTGACCGCCACCGCCAGCGAGCAGATCACTGCCGCCAACGACCGGGTGCGTGCAGAGGCGGAGCAGAAGCGGCTGGAAGCCGCCGCTGCCCAGCTGGAAACTGCCGTGCAGAACGCACAGCAGCAGATGGACGCCTTGCAGGCTGCGTTGAACGACAGCCGCGCCAAGGCCGATGCCGCTGCCTTGCAGCAGGCAGAACTGACGGCGCAGATCGAGCAGCTGACCGCCGAGCTGAGCCGCATTGCAGAGGGCAGCGACAGCTTTCTGACCCAGCAGAACCAGCTGGCACAGGCGCTCAGCGCCAAGCGGCTGGAACAGGTGACCCGCCGCAAGGACGCGGAGCTGGCTTACAGCCAGATTGCCGCGCTGGAACAGCGTGCCAAGGACTCCGCTGCCCGCCGCACTGCACTGGAAGAAAGCCTTGCCGCCCTTGCTGCCCGCAGCGAAGCCTGCCGCACCGAGATCGCGGCCATCCGCAAGGCCAAGACCGACAGCCAGACCACCATCACCCAAAAGGAGCAGGCCATCCGCGAAGCCACCGAAAAGCGGCTTGCCTGCCAGCAGAAGGAAACGGAAGCGCTGGCAAAAGCCCGCACCGCCTCCGACAGCCGCGAGGAGATGGGCCGGGAGATGGCACGCCTTGCCGAGCGCAAGGCCGCTGCCGAGACCGAGTACGACCAGACCGTGGCAAAGCTGTGGGACGAGTACCAGCTCTCGGTCAGTCAGGCGGAGCAGCTGTGCGTGGAGTTTGACAGCCTGACCGCGCTGCGGGCACAGGTGGCCGACCTGCGCGGCAAGATCCGCGCCCTTGGCAGCGTGAACGTAAGCGCCATCGAGGAGTACAAGGAAGTCAAAGCCCGCTACGATGAGCTGTCCCGTCAGGTGACCGACGTGGAGGAGAGCCGCAACGAGCTGAGCCGCATGATCGCAAAGCTTTCCGCCCAGATGCGGGAGATCTTCACCGACAGCTTCCGTGCCATCAACGAAAACTTCAGCCGCGTGTTCACCGAGCTGTTCGGCGGCGGCGAAGCCAGCCTTGTGCTGGAGGACGAAAGCGATGTGCTGGCCTGCGGCATCGGTATCCGGGTAGCCCCGCCGGGCAAGGTCATCAAGAATCTGGAAGCCCTTTCCGGCGGCGAGCAGGCGCTGGTGGCTATCAGCATCTACTTTGCCATTCTGGCGGTGAACCCCGCGCCCTTCTGCATTCTGGACGAGATCGAAGCCGCCTTGGACGATGCCAACGTGGTGCGGTTTGCCCAGTATCTGCGCCGCATCAGCGATAAGACCCAGTTCATCGTCATCACCCACCGCCGCGGCACCATGGAAGCTGCCAACGTGCTGTATGGCGTGACCATGCAGGAGGACGGCGTGTCCAAGCTGCTCAAGCTGGATCTGGAACAGGTTGACGCAACGCTGGTTTCCTGATATAAAATAAACAGAAAATAGATAGGAGGACCACTATGGCGTTCTTCGGATTTGGAAAAAAAGAAAAAGACAAGATGAAAACGGGTCTGGAAAAGACCCGCACCGGCTTCTGGGGCAGCATTATGAACACCCTGACCGGCAGCGTCATCGACGATGAGATGTACGATGATCTGGAGGAGCAGCTGATCCTTGCCGACGTAGGCGGCGAGGTGGCGGTGCATCTGGTGGATAAACTCCGCGACCGTGTGCGCGACAAGGGGCTCAAGACCGGCGAACAGGCCGCAGACGCCCTGCGCGACATCATTGCCGAGGAGATGACCCCGGAGGCCGAGATGGCGCTGGACGGCAAGCCCGCTGTCATTCTGGTCATCGGCGTCAACGGCGTGGGCAAGACCACCAGCATTGCCAAGCTGGCCGATTATTACACCCGGCAGGGCAAGCGGGTCATGCTGGCCGCCGGTGACACCTTCCGCGCCGCTGCCAGCGAGCAGCTGGAGATCTGGGCAAGCCGTGCCGGTGTGCCCATCGTCAGCGCAGGCGAAGGCGCAGACCCCGCCGCCGTCATCTTTGATACGGTCAAGTCTGCCACCGCACGCGGCTATGATATGGTCATTGCGGACACCGCAGGCCGTCTGCACAACAAATCAAACCTGATGGCAGAACTTTCCAAGATCAGCCGCAGCGTCAAAAAGGCAAGCCCAGAAGCCAGCCTTGAGACCCTGCTGGTGCTGGATGCCATCACCGGGCAGAACGCCATCAGTCAGGCCAAGGAGTTCTGCAAGGCTGCCGATGCCACCGGCATCATCCTGACCAAGCTGGACGGCACCGCCAAGGGCGGCTGCGTTGTGGCGGTCAAGCAGCGTCTGGGCCTGCCGGTGCGCTTTATCGGTGTGGGCGAGGGTATCGACGACCTGCTGCCCTTCACCCCGGAGGGCTTTGTGGAAGAGCTGCTCCCTCGTGAATGGAAGCATTAAAACAAAACCCTCTCACCGTTCCGTCCGCTTGCAGCGGCGCGGAAACGGAGATTCCCCTTTCTGGCGCTGGACGCGCCATCTCTCCCCGGCCGGGGAGAGTCTTTCCTCTCAGGGGGAGCTTTGAAAGCGGAAGGAGTATCAAGATGAAAATTTGTGCAGCGACCGGCAACGCCGGAAAGCTTCGCGAGCTGCGCCGCATTCTGGAAGCGCAGGGACATGAGGTGGTCAGCCAAAAAGAGCTGGGCATCACCATCGAGCCGGAAGAGACCGGCACCACCTTTGCCGAGAATGCCCTCATCAAGGCAGAGACCATCTGCAAGGCCAGCGGCCTGCCTACTATCGCCGATGACTCCGGCCTGTGTGTGGACGCGCTGGACGGCGCACCCGGTGTGTACAGCGCCCGCTACTGCGGCCGCCACGGCGACGACGAGGCCAACAACGATAAACTGCTGGAAACGATGAAAGACATCCCGGCGGAGCAGCGCGGCGCAAAGTTCGTGGCGGCGGTCTGCTTCATCCTGCCCGATGGCCGGCATCTGACCTGCGTGGGCGAGTGCCCCGGCAGCGTGGCATTTGCGCGGCTGGCAGGGGACTACGGCTTCGGCTACGACCCGCTGTTCATCCCCGCCGACTGCGGCGTGGGCAAAACGGGCAGACGCCCCAACACCGAGGGCCGCAGCTATGCGCAGCTGACCCCCGACGAAAAGGACGCCATCAGCCACCGCGGCAACGCGCTGGCAGCGCTGGAAAAGCAGCTGCCCAGCTTTCTGAGTGCAGTCACGGAAGAAGGCGTTATCGCACAGGTGTCTGGAAAAGTAGAAATCAAGCTGAAATGATCGTAAGTCCGAAGATGGCTCGCCCTCTCCGCCTCACCTTGTTCGGCACCTCTCCCAAAGAGAGATTCCTTGACAAAACCACAAACTTTATCTCCTCGCCAGAGGCTCTCCCTTTGGGAGAGCTGGCGCGAAAGCGCCTGAGAGGGCGAGGCCGCTGACAGATACGCCCCATCCCGTGAAAAAGTAAAATTGAAAAATCCGAAATATCAACCTGAAAATAAAGGAGAAAAACTATGCTGACAAGCAAACAGCGCGCCATTCTGCGCGGCAAGGCAAATACCATGGACCCCGTTTACATCGTGGGTAAGGGCGAGATCGACGAGACCCTGATCCAGGGCGTCAAGGACTGTCTGGACGCCCGGGAACTCATTAAGCTCAAGGTGCTGGAAAACAGCATGTACAACGCCCGCGAGGCCGCTACCAAGCTGGCCGAGGCCACCGGCGCAGACTGCGTGCAGGTCATCGGCTCCAAGTTCGTGCTGTATCTGCAAAAGAAAAAGGACAGCGCCTACGCTGCCCTGCTGAAGTAAGATGAAGATCCTTCTCTATGGCGGCAGCTTCGACCCGCCCCATAACGGCCACCTGAATAATCTGCGTGCAGCGGCAGACCGTGTGCACCCGGATAAGATCGTGGTGATGCCGGCAGGCACCTCTCCTTTTAAGGAGGGGACAAACGCCTCCGGTGCGCTGCGGCTGGAAATGTGCCGGTGCTTTGCGGCGCTGGCGCAGGAGCCGGGTATGCCGCCGCTGGAAGTAAGCGGCTGGGAGGTGGCGCAGGCCGCAGCGGGCAGCCGCAATTATACCGTGCTCACGCTGGAAATGCTGGCAAGGGAAAACCCGGGCGCTGTGCTGTACCTTGCCATTGGCAGCGATATGCTGCTCAGCTTTGAGGGCTGGCACCGCTGGCAGGATATCCTGCGCATTGCGCGGGTGGTGGTCACCAGCCGGGATATCGGCGATGCCCCGGCGCTGCACGCAAAGGCAAAGCTGCTGGACCCATCGGGCGGACGCATCCTGTTTGCCCCCGTGCAGGCGCTGCCTATGGCAAGCAGCCAGCTGCGGGCCCGGCTTGCCGCCGGAGAGGAGTGCGAAGCTGAACTGCCGGAGGAAGTGCGCAGCGTCATCCGGCGGGAAGGACTATACCGGAACACAGAAGGAAGTAGCAGATAAATGGATCTGAAACAGGCAAAAGAGCTTGTGCGCAGCCGCTTGAGCGATAAGCGCTACGAGCATACCATCAACGTGAAAAAAATGGCCGTCAAGCTGGCCAAGCACTACGGCACCGACCCGGAGCAGGCCGCACTGGCGGCGCTTTTGCACGATGCCGCCAAGGAACTGCCCAAGGACGAGATGCGCGCCATCATGCAGGCGTACCCGGAATACGCGCAGGGCGGCGAAGCACGCCCCACGCCGGTGTGGCACGGCATCTGCGCCGCCATTCTGGCGCGTACCGAGTGGGGCGTTACGGACGAAGCCGTGCTCAGCGCCATTGCCTGCCATACCGCAGGCAAGGCGGGCATGACCCAGCTAGACAAGATCCTGTATCTGGCCGATATGACCAGTGCCGAGCGGGACTGGCCCGGGGTGGAGAAGCTGCGCAAGCTGGAAATGAAGGACTTGGACGCAGCCATGTTGGCAGCGCTCCGGCAGACGAACGGTTTTGTGCTGTCCGAGGGCAAGCCCTTAGACCCCGAAAGCAAGGCCGCCTACGAGGATATCTTAGCGCACAGCGGGCAGAATGAAGGGTGAAGAGCCGGACGCCGATTAAAAATGGTTCCGGACATCCCCGGATAAAACAATTGCAGATTTTGCCGTACCATGCTATACTGAAGGATATGACAGGTCTGCAGGTGAAAAACTCTGCAGAGCAGTGAAAAGCTGGAGGATACAAAAAGCATGAGCCAAACGCCACGCCATATCAATACAGACCGCTCACTCAGCCGCCCGGGTCAGGCGGCGCGCGCCCCGCAGGCTGCCCCGGAGCAGAACACCCGCAGCACCGCCGGGGCACAGCACGCCCCGCCGCCCCGCCGCCCGGCACAGCCCGACATGGGCGGGAATGACGCACCGCGCCGCCGCAAAAAGAAGAAAAAGACCCCCGTGTGGCTGCCGATGGCCGTGACGCTGGCGGTGCTGGCCGTGATCTCGGGCGTGGTGGTCTACGCCGTGAACATGATGAACAAGGTGGAGGAGAACCTGAAGCCCGAGGAGAACGCGACCTCGCTGGTGGAGGAGATCCAGACGCTGGAGGAGTACAAGGGCGATGTGGTCAACATCCTCGTCTGCGGCATCGACTACGAGGACGGCCGCGGCTATTCTTCCGATGGCACCAACGACGGCATGACGGATATGATCCTGTACTGCCAGTTCGATATCAAGGGCGGTGCGCTGCGGATGCTGCAGATCCCCCGCAACAGCCTTGTTGCAACCCAGAACCGCAAGATCACCCTTTCCAACGGCAAGACCTACGCGGCTACCAACTATCAGATCAACTCGGTGGCCCTCTCCAACGGCGGCGACATTGCCGCGCTGGCGGAGGTCATCTATGATCAGTACAAGCTGCCCATCGACTACTATGTGACCATTGATATGCAGGCACTGGTGGAAATGGTGGACAAAATGAAAGGTAAAAACGGTGAGAATATTGTATTGGCTTATGAAAAAGCATTTCCCGACAAGAAACCTATTGAATTGCTCGGCTTGATAATGAGCTCCCGTGAGAAAGTGATTGAAGCCATCAATGCCAAGGCACAACAAAGCGCACCGGTCTATTTAGCATGGTTCGGCTGGGAGCCACCCTTATTCGACGGGCGCATGCGTTCCTTCCATTGTCTGGACATCAGTTTCTGGCTGAAGAATACCGACGTTATGCTTACCCATACGGGGGGAGGCAAGCGTCCGCGCGACCTCTCCACGAAGATGACCGACGCTTTACTGAGCTTCATGCGTACGGGTAGCCCCAATTGCACAAGCCTGCCTGAATGGCCGCAATATACACCGGACAAGGGAGCCACGATGATGTTGAACGACCAGTGCGAAGTAGTCTACGACCCTGACCGCGAAGCACGCAAAGTGTTAACAGAGTAAACCAAGCATTTTTCCTATTGTCCTATTAGAGTAGGACAATAGGAAAGGCAATACATATCGGCTACCATCCGGTTGCTTCCGTACCATGAGATAGCTGTCTTATTTATAATCTTAAAATTAATTCCAATGAAGAGTAAATTCATTTTAACAGCATTTTTTTGTGTTTGCGGCATAATGCCTATGGCAGCACAATGGCAACGTACGCCTACCCCTAAC
>OGLG01001264.1_pt1 | contig 15309 bp, 19 predicted proteins | sample 1572621 | NCBI WGS metagenome assembly OGLG01 (sample SAMEA2581912, study PRJEB24529) | metagenome | biome: Human gut stool | place: China | collected 2011 | reverse complement strand
CTTGGAAATCTTTATGATTCTATTAATTATACAGCTACTCCTAAAGCTACTGATCTAGGAGAATATTTTATTGTAAAAGAAGCAAAATTAAATGAAATATTTCCAGATGGTTCAAAGAAAAGAGTAAAAGCTACTGAAATAATAGGAGTAAAACCAGAGTATAGTACTATATATAATAATTTAAAAATAATAAATAAAGAAAATGATATACTTAATTAAATCATCAGGATATAAAGAACTTTCTGATGGTAGTATAGAAAGTTTCTTTTTATTAAAAATAGGTTATACGGAAGATTCTAATAAAAATACTAGATTTTCTCAATATAGAATGCATAATCCTACTTGTAGGATACTATATGAGGTTCCAGGATTAACAGAGGAAGATGAAAAGAATGTTCAGTATAGGTTTAGAAAGTATTTATATCCAGAATATGGGATGGAGTGGTTTGAATATAATAAAGAGATAGTAGATTTCTTTAGTGATCCTAATGTAATAGAAAATATAAAGTCTCTCCCTAAGTGTCCTGTTCTGGAACATAAAGAATTAACTAAATTAAAGCAATATGTAAAAACTATTCTAGGAATTCTTAATGGAATTGATAAAAGTATTGATATTAAGTACCTATATAAAGAGGTATTTAATAGAAAACTTCGTTCTATAGATTTAGTATATGAATTTTTAGAATTAAGTATTGATAAGGACATTTTAGATAGATGTAAATATCTTCTAGAGTGTAGAGAAACTAGTATGTATTGTAAAAACCCAGAAGTTAATGGAGAAGTATCTAATTTTATGAGTGAGTATGAAAAGTTAACATTATTTAAACAAAAGCTTAAATTATTATGTGAATATGGATTATCTAATCAAGCTATACAAATAGTATTAGACCAGATAGGAGAACATGATAATATTAAATCTTACTACTTAGCACTTGGTCCCGAAAAGCTTAGAGCTCTTGGATATAATAAAACGTATATAGAAAAGGAGTTAGGTATAGTAACATTTAGTCAAGAACTTCTAGAGTCTAATATATATTCAGAATTTAAGGTTGGGGATAAAATAACTTTAGCTGATATAAAATCCAGACTTGAGGTGTTATATAAATCTATTAATTACGATGCTACACCTAAGGCAAAAGACTTAGAAAATTACTTTAATGTAAAAGAATCTTCAGCCAGAGTAGAGATAGATGGGGTTAAGAAGGTGGTAAAGATATATAATATAATAAGTAGAAAGGAGGTGTGTTAATTATGTTTGATAAAATTAAATCAGCTATTTTTAAAGCTACTCGGAATACTTTATCAAGAAAAGATCCAGAGATAGTAAAATGGAATAATGAGATGGCAAAATATGAAAAGAAATTCTTTAATGAGTATTTATCAGATTTTAATGAAAGTAATTATGAATTCTTAAAATTAATTTCTACAGATAATCATGATACTCAGAAATATTCTACTTCATATGAAAAATATCAAATTATTGAAGATTTTAAGAATCTCATTAAGGGAGATAAAAATGATGCTATAATCATGACGGAATTAGTTTCAGATCCTAGTAAAAGAGGTGAACAACTTATGAAAGATCTAGATAACTATAGGAAAAGATATGATGAGTTATTTAATGATTTAGAGCTCTGTGCAATGATTTATAAGGATCCTCTTTTAGGAGATAAAATAAGTAATTGTGTAGTGTTGGATATCTTTTTACATGGGCCTGAAACAGAAGAACTTGAAAATATAAAAATTAAACATAGAATTTTATTATGATCATAAGACGTAAATTATTCTCTAAAGAAGAGAAACAAGAAAGAAGCAAATCTGATATAACTTCTGATGTAACCGTTGGAGCAGGAATGGGTGCTTTGATAGCAGGTTCTGGGAGATTATCCTATGAAAAAGCATTTAATCCTCAAAAAGAGGTAACAGAAGATTCTATAAAGAAATTATATCGAAAGAAAAGTAACCGAGATACTGATAAATTAAAAATGAAGCATAGATATAGTAATGCTAAACAGGCAGTAAAAGATATAGTTACTGGAAAGAAATCAGATCTTATTGAGAAAACTAAGAGAAATGAACATCAATCTAAGGAAATAGGTTTAAAATTTCTAGATAATAAAAAGAAATTTTTAGATAAACCCTTAGAGGAATTAAACGAGACAGTTAAATCTGGAAAGAAATTATATAAACCAGTGAAAAAAGTTGGAAAGTATGCAGCAATTGGAGCTGGAATAGGAGCTGTTTACGGTTTAGGAAATAATCTCAAGAAACAAAGAGATAAAATAGAAGATGCTGCAGGAGATAGAGTTGCAGAAGTAATTAGAGGAATAGGTAAGAAAGGAAAATAACAAAACAACCTAGTAATTCATGGAAGAAAGGATTACTAGGTTTTAATTTTTTTTATAAATAATGATTATATTAAGATATAAATATTTTAATGAGGGATTGGTTATTAGATGGCCTGTTCCTAATCCAAGTCTTTTATTATATCCTAAAATAGAAAAGACTAATAGATTTAAGAAAGAATATGAACTTATCGGAAAAGATGCTAGAAAACTTGTAGATCGTTTAGAAGAAAGTTTAATGAATGGATATATTTATGAAGATGATCCAGATAATTCTACTAAAGAAGAAACTCATTGTCTAGAAGATTTTAATGAATATACAGGAAATTATCCACATTTAGTATTGAGATCATATTAAACCATTTAAGTCAGTAAAATCTCAATGGTGGAATGATTATAGAGCTGAATCAGAAAAAACTTTACCAAGAGGAACTACTTTAGATATTGAATTTAAAAGAAGTGGAGAAAACGAAGAATTACATACTAGTTTATTTCCAGGAACAAGAGAAGGAAGAGCTATAAATTTAAGTAGAGTAGGTGGAAAATCCTCAGAACTTAAAACATTCAAAATAACAAGAATTACGCCAAATAAAGATAGTAAATATAATTATACAATTCGAAACTCTAATTAATGAAATAAAATAATAATAAAATGAAAATAGTTTATCAAGAGAGTACAGAAGATTATTTAGTTGAAGTAATAATTAAAGAAAAGAAAATATATGTATTATTTTTAGATCGAATGAGTGAAAGTGTAAGAAAAGTATTATCTTCTAAAAACTTTCATATATCAAATCTTTATGATTCCATTTACTTATTTACTTTATCAGACCTAGATCTCTATAGAAAAGTATTAATTGGTGTTGAAAATATTTTTTATTGGATTTCAAGAACAGGTAGAATTGATAGTTTAAAAAATTTTATGAATTTTATTGGAGACTTTCCTGTTTATGGCTATCCAAAACAAAAACTTAAAAACTATTTTTTCAGAAATCAGAAATATTTTCAAATTAATTGGTTAAAAGCTCTAAATGATAGTAATAGACTTCACAATCCAAATTCAATAGATTGTACTTTCAGGTCATTACATTTAGATTATTTTTGTTATTTCATTGATAAAGATGGATATGAACAAGTAACAGAGATTATCGAAAATATAGATCAATTGTTATGTTATTCTGAAGAGTCTTGGAATTTAGGTGATAGTGATGAGGTAGAGAAATTATGTGAATATTTTCTTTCTAATCAATAAAAAGGTACTTCCATCCCCTTGAGGTTCTTATAATTGAAAGTAAAAATACTCCTCTCAGAAACACTAAGAATCTTATAGATGTGAGAGGAATAAAATAATCTCAAAAAAAAGATCCGCGTATTATTGTGTTGCGCGGAATTATATACAAATTTTATATTATATTTTAACAAACATTTATTTTTAATTTATTATTTTATTTAAATTATGGGAAATCGAGTAGATGATTTTTTGAGTAAATTGGCAGCGCAAGCACCAAAAGCAAAAGAAAACAATTTTGAGCAGAAAAACAGATCATTAGAAAAAATTTATCTTAACTTTCCAGGAAATTTTGGTAGATATCAAGTATTTCCGTTGGATAGTGTAGTAACTGACTTTCCGTTTGTTACTTTATTCGGAACTCGTGAAATTAATATCCCTCGTAAAAACATGGCGGCGGATGGAACTGAAAACACTTATAATGCGTGGATTAAGCTCCTACCGAAAAGTGCTTATGTAATGAAAGATATGACGGGTAGACTAGTTTCTTCATTGACCGCCGCAGATGATGAATTATTATCACAAGCGCATATGATCTTTGATGAACTTTATCGAGAACTGGATGCAAAGAATAACCGCGACGAATTAACAACAAACTTAGTCCGGTTGAAGAATTATACTATCTTCCATGCATTCTGTCTTAATAAATGGGATCCGAATGAAAATCGTAACCCTAGTCGTCAGAATTTTACAGCATTGTTCGTTGCGACAGCTAAAATGTTTACATCAGTAGTTGAAGATAATATTCAAGAGAAATCTTTGATGAAGGGTGGAGATAATAGCTGGATTTCAGAAGTTTATAATCGTGATGCTACAGGACGTTCTGGATTCTTGATGTTTAGTGTCGGAAAGAAGAAAGATAATAGTGGTGGATTTGCTATTACTGCCACACATGAAGTTGGTAATGAGAACTTTAAGTCAATTCAGATTTCAGAAGAAGATATGGAATTGGCTGCAGATCCATTGCAATCATTCTTGTCTTGGCAGGCTAATAGAGATAACGATACTCCTGTTGGTCAGAAACGTTTATTCAATGCGGCGTTAATTAAAGAGTCCATTGAATATATGTCAGAAATTTTGGCAAGCATCAGACTCGCTAAATCTCAGGGAAGTGTAGATTTTAAAGAAGCTGTTACAAGAGTTAATAATGAAGTTCTTGCAAAACAGGTTCCGACAGATAAAAGTGGTTTTCGTCAGACAAATGATCCGATGTTAGCTTCTCTGTCTGGAGGTGGAAATTCTGCACCTCAAGTTGATCTGAGTAAAAACGATCAGGTTTTTCAGACTCCTCCCGTGTATCATAGTGATCCCGTAACAGCCAGCCCTGTAAATCCAGGTAATGGTGGAGGATCTCCATTTGGTGGTGGACAACAGCCACAGTGGGGAGGATTTGGACAAGGTAATCAACAAGCACCTTTCCAGAAACCAAACTTCGGAGGTAATAACGACAGTGACTTGCCTTTTTAATGATCTGAAAAGGAATAATATAAAATAATAAAACTAAAAGGTAGAAGAGATTTTAACAGATTTCCTCTACCTTTATTTGTTTAAAGTTGGAAATAATAATGAATAATAAACAATATTTCTACTGTTTCCTGGATTTTTCACTAATTTTGACAAGGTCCCTCTTCGTGATAAGTAAAGGAAAAGACATCGGAGAATATACGGCCGGGGAATTAATCAGAACCTGTATATGGACGATCAATAAAGTTCTTAGGGATTATGGTATTAGTGCTAGGAAAGTGATTCTAGTTTATGATAAGTGGGATGAATCTATAGGAGGTTATTATACATCTTATCTTTTAGGGGGACAATATAAAGACACAAGGCATTATATGGATGAAACGATTTTTGAGGGTATGAAAAATGATCCGGCCGTTTCCCCCGATGATTTAAAGAAAGCTGCATGGGAATTATATCAAAATCAAGTAAAACAGACAGCTAAATATACAATGATTTCTGAGTTACCTAGATTTGGGATCGGAATGCTTGGGAGAAGTGGCTGGGAAGCTGACAATTGGGCTTATCTATTAAGTTGTGAGCTCTATGGAAAAACAGATCTCCCTAGTCTTTTTGTTACTAAAGACTCAGATTGGATGTATTGTTTATCACCAGCTACTCAATTATTTCGTCTCCCAGGAAAAAATGAAGAACCTAGGATAATAACCTATGATGAGATGTATTATTCAATTCCAGAATCAATTAGAAATGCTGGAATCGGATTATATCAATATCTCAGCCTTAAAGATAGTCTAGGGTATGGACATAATGATCTAAGAAAAACTGTAAAACCTAGAATGAAGTCTGAAAAAGTAATCTTAGAGGTTTTATCAGGAAATTACGAGAACTTAACAGATCTAGAACTTTTTGAAAAACAATATAAAACTTTATTCAGTTACCCAGGGATTGATGAAGCTAGGGATATGATTAATAACTATCTTCCAGTATGTGGTTCCCTTGGAGATGTTTCTGAATTTAGAATGTTTTGTAGAACTCATAATATCCCAGGAATTTCAGATAGTTATTATTCAGAGTTCATTGGGAGATTAGATCAAAAATTATATTGTGAATAAAATGAAAGACATTGTAACCCTACGTGGAATAAAATATAGCTATGATGAAAGAACTGGCCGAATATTTAAGGAAGGCCAAGTTTTAACATCATCACAAGCAGAACCGGTTTATAGTTACCTTGGAGATAGTTCAGAGGAGCCGGTTTTTGGAGGGATATTACTTAAAGATATAGGTTCAATCTTAACTCTTAATGGTAAAATTTCTCCAGTGACAGATCCTAATACAATAAGTTAAAAGAAGGAATTATGGCAGGATTATTAGGAGGAATTCTTGGAAAATTGACTGGAAAACAACTCTCAATCCAAGAAATTATGAACATTGATGAAGGAAGAAAAGATAGAGCTTCTGAATGTGTAGTGAGATTGACAAAAGTATATCATGTTCTCAAAGAAGAGTCGATCATGGATAAACTAAGATCTGTATTTTTTGGGAAGACTGTACTTAAGATTTATTACTTAGTTTTTAAATTTGAAGTAACGTCTAAAACAGGTAGTACTTATAACGTCATAATTCAAACTTCCCCTGACTATGATATACGTGGATGGAAGAATTCGAAATGTAAAGTTTATTGTGAGTGTAAAGATTTTCAATTTAGATCGGCGTATCTTTTGGGCAAGAATAATACGCTGTTTTTGTCGGATCGTATAAAAATAAAACTTGGTCCAGCATTAACTCAAGCGCCCAAAGATAAAACGCCGACAACTCTACTTTGTAAACACTCTATGGCAGCTTTACAATATCTAGTGAATAATTACCAAAATATAATGAAAACTATATAAAACTAATGATAGAATTAAAACCTCATTATAGTTTGTTGTTTATAGATAGTAGAGATACAGAAGTAATATTAGCAAAATATACTGGTTCATTTAAGTTACCATCTAATATTACATTTACTAGATTAAAAAATCACTTAGTTATTTCGATTGATATCAAGTGTCATAGTTCAGAATCTGATGAACTCAAAGCAACATTATTTGAAAATAGATTTAATATTCAAAGTTTTATTGGTTATAAGATTAATAATGACTATTGGGATATTATTTACCAATATGGTTGTTATAAGAGTTATCAGTTTTATGTAAATAGTGAATTTGTTGTAGAATATATAATGACTAATTATTTTTGAAGAGATGAGTAAAATATTAGCAATTTCGGATATTCATATTTTTGATTATCCACAAAGAAATTCCTACGATAAACAACGTTTAACTCAAGCAAGAACAGTAGCACAAAATATTATAAAAGCTGCTACAATTGAAGGAGCTGAAAGAGTTGTGATCGCAGGAGATGTTATCGAAAAATCAGTTCTCCGACCCTATGTTCAAGCAGAAGTTAAATTATTCCTTGATACTTTAATGAGTTTCTTTAAAGAGGGATATATAATTTGGGGGAATCATGATCAAGATAATAAGTCAGTAGATTCTGAACTTATTGATTCATGTCTTGCTGTGATGTTACCCCCTAATCTATATTATGCTGATCAGAAAGAGTTAGTAATTGATAATTCTAGAATAGCATTTAGTAACTGGAGACCTGAATTTGATCTTTCATGGATTTCAGGACAAGTAGATGTTTTATTTACACATGCTACTATTAATTATGGTGGATCAGATAAAATACAATCTCAAGTTCTGGATGAGTCTAAATTTGGATTAGCTATTTGTGGTGATATTCATAGACCAGCTCAGATTGGGAAATATGTTAGTATAGGTATTCCACAGAAATGTAAAATGTCTGACTATGATAAATCAACCGGAGTTGTATATGATTGTGTATCTAAACAATTTAAATGGGTAGATCTAAATCCAGACGATAACCTTATGAAGTTTGTTTATACACCTATCAGAGAAGATGAAGGTTGGAATCAAGGAACTGGAACTTGGAGTGTGTATAAACCAGAAAACTTAAGTATTGCTGGAGGAGTAAGAGATATTAAAATTCCAGCATGGGAAGAAATTGGAAACTTGATTTATACCGTTCTACTCATTACACTCTCAAACGCACTTCATTCTGAAGTTCTTCGAAATCTTAAAGATGTAGATTCTGAAGAAGTTGATTTTGGATTTACTCTTCTTAGATTATATTGTAAAAATTGGAGAAGTATAGACGAAGCTGATATTTACTTTGAGGATGGTGATAAGATCTTGATAACTGGAAAAAATGGTTCTGGAAAAAGTTCTTTGCTTAGTGCTCTTAAATATGCTTTCTTAGAGTGTAGAAATATTAAGGATTATTTACAGTTCGGAGAAAAAGAGTGTATCTTAGCAGTAGAATTTATGTATCAAGGAAAGAAGTGTAAGATTCAGAGAGGTAATAAAAAATATGGATGTTGGATTGATGATGAACCTCTTAAGTATAATAATAAGAAAGAATTCGAAGAAGATATGTATCGTAGATTTCCATTTATTGGATATATGGATATTTTCTTATTTGATTCAGACCATCATAAATTAATTGGAAATATTACCCCTGAAAGAAAGTCAGAGATAATTAGTAAGTTCTATAAAATGGATAGAATTGATGCTTATAATAAAGAAGCTGGAATTCTTTTAGATCAAGTTACTAAATCCTCAAGTGTATGGAATGAAGCAATTAAAAAGTCAGAAGAAATCTTAAGATATATAGATACTAATCTTTCTAATATTCAACTTCCAGGACAAACAAAAACAGAACTCACTCAACTAAGATCGGAAGGCTTAGAATTACAAAGAAAAAATAAAGAATGGATGAGTTACTTAGCTGATTCTGGAAAACTTCAAGCACAAGTTTCTCTTTATGTTGAAACTTTGGAGAGATTAATTAAAGAACAATCTACTTACAGACATCTTCAAGAGATAGATTCAGAGATTGCATATCTTCAGGCCGAGGTAGATAATAAAAATCAAGAAATATCACAACTTCGAACAATAGAATCTGAATATTCTTTAAAGTTGGATAGATATAATCAGGTATGTGCAGAAGGAAAGAAAACAACCGCCGAATTAGAACGCCTCGAAAAAAGTAAAGTGTGTCCTAGTTGTGGTCAGGCTTTGAAAAATACAGAATCTCTAGACCGTCATAAACAAGAAATCCTAGGAAAACTTGAAGAACTTAGATCCGAGGCTATAAAAATCGGCGATGAACTTAGAGGAATGTCTGGAAAAAAACAACAGGCTGATTCATTAATTTCAATTGCCTCTGAAAAAGTTAAGACCTTGGGGAATCAAATATTTATGTTGATGTCTGAGAAACAAAAAATTACTAAGACAGCTAAAGATATAGAAAATACAGAAGTTCTCTTAGAAAATTATAAGACTCAATTAAATAACTTAGGAACACCAGAAAAAGTAGAACTTCCTGATAACTTTATGGAAATTATGAGTTCGATCGATTCTGGAATAAAAGCTTGGACGGATCATGAAAGATTAATCCAAGATAGAGCTGTAGAAGAAGCAAATATCTTAAAGGCACAATCTGAGTTAGGATTAATTCAGAATGCTTTAGTAGATCTTAAAGAGTATATTAAGCTTACAGGACCTACAGGAAAGATTTATGAAGAAATTATGACAAGATTAGCTGAACAATTTACAGATAATCAAGTTAAATATTCAGTAGATACATATAACTTCAGAAAGAAGGATCATCTTGACCTTACTAGTAGGTTTAATAATAATGGAAATTATGTCTCTTATGATGCATGTAGTTCAGGTCAACAAACAGTTTTAGATATCAACTTTCTTAGTAAGATAGTAACTAGAATGGGACTGCTTATTATGGATGAATTTTTGAAGCACTTAGATCCAGAAAATCATGATAACTGTATAGATATGATTAGTAGTATGAACATTGGATGTATTATGATCTCTAGTCATATGGAATCTATTACTTCATTTAATAATAAAACTTGTAGACTTGAATTAAATGACTCAGGAGTTACAAATATCACAATAAAATAATTTAAAATATGATGAGTGAAGAAAAATTAAAAGAATATTTTCTAAAAGAGGAAATATTTAATGGGTTTAGTGATTTTTCTGGATATAGAGTTTTAGGAACATTTCAGTCTTCTCCAAAGTATGGTACTTTAATCTCTAGTGGAATAAAGATTTTTAAAACTGAATCCATTGCTTGGGTAGAAGAATTTAGGATAGGTATTATTCAAAATATAGGAGATTATTTAGTTATAGTTTCTCCCGAATGTCCTGAGGTATATTTTACGATGCCAGAAGAAATTATAGATAAGATTAAAGATATTTATAATGCTGGAGACTATATTAACCTAGACAGCGAAACATTACAAAAATTTATGGAAGAACTGAATGATGCAAATAGAAAGTGGACAACTAATCCAATTACGACAGATTCTGGAAGAATATGGTATGATAGTTCTTCAGCTAACCCATTCGTTCCATATTCTCATCAGACAACTACATCTACATGTTCTTCAGATTATGTTGTATCTTCTGCATCAGGAATATCAACTAATATAAATCCCAATAATACTAATACTTATGTTACAGGATATAACATATAATATGTTAGAGTTTGCAGATGTAAAGAATCCTACAGACTTTTTTAAAACAGGGGATCCGAAAGAAATGATACCTCTACGAACTCTTTATAATAATGCAAGACTTCTTTGGGGACTTGGAGCAGATCAGATTCTTTTAAGTATAGCACAAGATCAAGCAATTTATAAGCTCGCCTTGTTAGTAAAAAATAAAAGAAGTATTTTTGGATGTTTAGTATATATTCCAGGTCAGAAAAGACTCGATTTATATACGTCTGAATCTCCAGAGATACCACTAATTCAATGGAAAAGACAAAAAGTAGTGAATAAAACTTACCCACTGCTCCTTGATCTTGCTGGAATTGAAAAAATGTTCTCTAGATTAATTACTATTTTATGATATTTAAAGTAGTTCGATCTAAGTATTCACTAAAAGTATCTAAACTAATAAAAGTCTATAAAGGAGCTTTTAGACTAGAGAATTCATTAGATGTAAATCTATTCGATTATAATAAATCTTGGGATAATCTAGTAGGAGATGATAAAGTAATTACAACCGCTGAATTAATTCTTGCTAAATTTCCATTAAGTATTTGTAAAAAGCTTACTAAAAATCTTATCTTACTTAATAGAAATAATTTTGATGAATATTCAAGTTATGATGATTTTGTTGATAAAAAACAATCTAAATATGAAGTGCATAATGCTTATGAATCTAATCCAAAAGCTTTACAATTAATAGATATTTCTTTAGAAGATTTATTATATAATGTAAAAGATCTAACCAGAAATAATTATATTGTTCAAAAATCATTATTAGAATTGAATAAATAAAAATAAGAGAAAGACTAGGAAATTAATCCTGGCCTTTCTTTTTTTTTCTTGTGAATAAAAAAAAATAAGTTCCGATCTTCACAGACCAGAACCTATATAATTCATGAGTTTAAAAATTTGTTGTGTTTCTATTTTACATTCACATATAAGGTTTTCAAGCGTTTTCTTTGTTTCACTTTTTCAGTAGTTTTTAGAATCCAACATAATACCTCTTTCTCTAGGGATTCTTGATTTGTAATCTGTTTGTGTTGAGTATATACAGATTTATCTTCTAAAGTAATAAATGCTAACTCTACTCCATAGAATTTTTCATATAAGATAATCTGTTCAATAGCTGCTCCAAGAAAATGAATTGTATATATCTCACTCGTTGAACCTTCTGTTATTCTAACTCCTGAACCTGAATTTTCGGTTAAGTAATCTAAAAACTCTTTAATGGATTCTTTTGTTATTTTTCCCATTTCTCATCTGGTTTTAAAACTTTTATTACTTTTCCATAAATGTTCTTAGTCCAACCATTTATATGTCCGTGATTATTCCCTATCTGAGCACCTTTAATTGGATCTATTGCTTTAATTAAGTGTGTAAAGAATCTTCCATGAACTTTACAGTAAACTATATCTCCAACTTTTACTGAATCTAGTCCAGGAACAGGTTCTAAGACATGTTTTTGACTAGACATGATGAGAGGAGTCATTGAATTTCCTTTCTCAGAAGTTACAAACGTTTCTCCTGCCTCTAGACGTTCTTGTTTAGTTCTCGGCTTTTTTATTTCTTCTTTTCCAAGCGTTATGTTTTCTAGTGGCGTCTTTTTTATTTTTTGCTTTGACTTCATAACCATCATTAAATTTAAAATTATTAAATAAACCTTTTGTTGGATCATAAGATTTTTGTTTCTTAAGTTCCTCCAATATTTTATTATCTACATGTTTAGTATAATTATCTACTGGATCTTCTTTTTTAGAGATCATTACTTCTTTTCCTTCATATGTAATTTTATAATCTTCATACCCTACAGGAGGTTCTTTGAAGTATTCCCACTTAGGAGGTCCAAAGTCTATTGATTTTCCGGCAAGGATTAAAGTTTTAGATTCTTTATCAACTCTCCAAAAACCTCCTCCCCAACATCCTGTAGCGTAATTCTTTCCAAGTAATTCAAAGTGAAACTCTACATTACCTAGGATTAATTCTCCTTCTTTACTAATTATAAATTTTTGCATAATCATTTATTTTATTATCATATATAAGAATCTTAAGAACCATTGAATTCCTTATAGATGTAAAAACAAATAAAACTTAAAAGTTATGAAAGAAATAACGGTAAGTAAAGTACTAGAAAAACAAGATGAAGATAGTGTGAGGATGATTAAAAGTTTATTAAGACTTAAAGAAAAAATTATGACAATCGGAAAAAAGAAAGAATTAACAGCAGATCAGGCTAATATTATTAGTAGATTTAATCTTCAAGGATATTCAAGCTTAGAAGAGATTGCTAAGAAAAAGATCGAGGAGATTGAAGGACAAATAACAAGTAAACTTCAATTCAGTCATAAAGAAAGATTACTAGCATTGATTGTTCCAGATGATCAGAGAGATCTTTACGACTTAATAAAAACTCACTATACAGAAAAAGGATTTAAAACTTTTTATCTTGACAAAGAAAGAGTTCCAGAATTTAAGAATAGTACATATTTATTTATTTCTTGGGACATTGAGATAAAGAAGTAATATAAGATAAACCTTAGGGAAGAGAAATTTCCTTAAGGTTATTTACTTTTTGCTCTCCTCATACCTTAATTGCTTTATATGTGAAACCAAATTATATAAAATTTATGTTAGAAAATAAACCAACTATTTTGTATTCACTTGAAGAGATAACAATCATTCCAGAAGTAGTAACAAAAATAAATAGTAGATCTCAATGTATTCCATGGGTTCCTAGAATAGATGGTAAGAAAGATAGTGAATTCCTTCCAGTTATTGCAGCACCTATGGCATCTGTGGTTAGTCCTGAAAATTATAAGACTTTCCATGATAATCTAATTTCATGTATTATCCCTAGAAATATACCTCTCTCTGAAAGACTTAAATTATGTTCTGAAGTTTTTTGTGCTTTTTCTATGAAAGAGATTGAAGAAAATTTTATAGAACAACACCAACAAAGTACAGGATCTGAATTATATGTTTTAATTGATATAGCTAATGGACATATGAAAAGAATCAGATAAATTGAAAGTAATGAACAAGAATTATATGGATTCTCAATAAAAATCATGGGTGGAAATATAGCTAATCCCGAGACCTATAAGTTATATGATAAAGCTGGATTTGATTATCTTAGAGTAGGTATAGGTGGTGGAGCTGGTTGTATTACTTCTACTCAGACTGGTATTCATTATCCTATGGGTTCTTTAATTAATGATACTTTTCAGGTTAAGAGAGAATGTTCAGGAAATACTAAAATTATCGCCGATGGAGGAATTAGCACTTTTTCGGCCGTGATTAAATGCTTAGCACTTGGAGCAGATTATGTTATGATGGGAAGTACATTTGGAAAAGCATTAGAAGCGGCCGGTCCAGTGCTAAGAGAATATTACGGCGAATATTATGAATCCCTTCCAGAAAGTATAGATATAACCAGAGGAGAAAAGTTTTATCGAGAGTATTATGGAATGTCAACTAAACGAGCACAAGCAGAAATCTTAGGAAAATCAATAGAAACTGTAGACAGAGAAAAATTAAAAACTTCAGAAGGAAAAAGCGTGGTCTTAGAAATTGAATATACATTAGCAGGGTGGGCAAAAAACATGGATTCCTATCTTAGATCAGCAATGTCATATACAGATTCCTATAACCTAGAAGACTTTAAATATTCTAGATGTCAGGTTGTATCCGAGATATCTAGTGTTGGTATTAATAAAAAATAATTAAACTCTATGGCTAAAAAGAAAGCTGTTACTAAATCAAGTGTAGATGAAGAACTTGATTTAATTCGAAAAGAAAGAGATAGTATTTTGAATTTTAAAATTAATTTTAAATGCAAAACTAAGCATCAAAAAGAATTTCTTAAATCTATTTATGATCACGAAATTACAATAGTTAAGGGTCCTGCCGGTTCTGGAAAATCATACGTTTCTGTTTACGCTGCCCTTGATTTATTAAAAAATCCTGATAATGGTTATGAAAAAATAGTATTTATTTATCCTGTAGCTACTAATCCTGACGAAAATATTGGATAAGTTAGATTGTCCCCTAGGTGTATAAAACTTAGGAAAACTTCAAGAAATGCTGGAAATTAAAGTATAATCAGCAAAAACTATTAATTAGATTAACCTAAATAGTTTCTCAACGACTATGTGTGAAGAAGAGAAAATAAAAACGCTTTTAAGATATAGTCTAGTAGTCTATATAATTAATATAGGCCTATTCGATCTTCGCGGAGATTTGCAAGAAAAGCTCGCGCCGTATAAAGAAGCAGATTTTTATACGATGGAGAAGATATTTAATGCTTCAGGAAAAAATGGAAAAGAAATTGTTCAAAAGTTAGTAGATGCTGGTAAAATAGAAGTGAAAGGCAGCCAGTTTCTTAGGGGAAACAATATTGATTCTTCAATTGTTTTGATATCTGAGAGCCAGAACTTCAGTCGAGATACTTTTCTTAAGATATTAACTAGAATAGGAACTAATTCTAAATATATCTTTAATTCTGATGAAATGCAATTAGATTCGAGTTCTTTAAAATCAGGGAAAAATCAAAAAGGATTACAATATGCTGT